>Ga0070729_10003254_pt1 | contig 19272 bp, 14 predicted proteins | sample tdDd472_FD_66725 | JGI IMG/M metagenome (GOLD analysis project Ga0070729, IMG submission 66725) | Marine sediment microbial communities from the Atlantic coast under amendment with organic carbon and nitrate - tdDd47.2 | ecosystem: Environmental > Aquatic > Marine > Coastal > Sediment | place... | reverse complement strand
CGAGAGATTCGGCAGCCGCCTCCGGGGCGTCCTCCACGCCTGGAGCCGTGGTCCGGAACTGGCCGCGCAGTTCATCAAAGCCGGCCTCTTTTTGGGCCTGGGCGGCGCCGTGACCCGCGACCGGGCCAAGCGCGTCCGGCGCGCTGCAGTCAGACTGCCCCTGGAAAGCTTCGTGCTGGAAACCGACGCTCCGTCCATCGGTCTGGAGGGCGTGCTGCCCGCTGAGACCGAGCCCCATCACGTCCGGGACATCGCCGCCACCCTGGCGACCCTGCGGGACGAGCCCCTCGAGACTGTCGCCGAGGTGACCACCGCCAACGCCTGCCGCCTCTTCCGGCTCCAGACCGGGCCGGCACAAGGAGAGTCGCCTTGAACAAGAGACTGATTTCTGTGATCGTCCTCTGGGCTGTCCTGTCCGTCGCCGCCTGTGGCGAACGCCTCGACACGACCCCCGCTCGGGAGATCCTGCAGGTGATGCAAACCGCCGAAGCCGGCTGGAACGCCGGCGACCTGGAACAGTACATGGCCTGCTACCGGCAGAGCGACCGGCTGCGTTTTGCGGGGGGCGACCGCGTGTCCTTCGGCTGGCACCAGGTTCTGGCCAACTACCGGCGCAGCTATCCCGACCGTGCCACCATGGGCACCCTCACCTTCAGCGAGATGGACGTGACGATGCTGGCCCCCGATGCAGCGATCGTCTTCGGCCGGTGGCAGCTGGCCCGCGAAACGGACGCGACGGCCGCCGATCAACCGCGCGGCCTGTTCACCCTCGTGTTTCGCCGGGAGGATGGCGACTGGCGCATCGTTCACGACCATACGTCCTCCGCCGGCTGAACGACCGAAACCCTTCGCAACCTCCCATTGCCTCCATCCGTCTATTGCGGTTAGTGTCTGTACCGTGCAACTGGGACCGCGCCTCGCTCACGGCCAGCGGCCCCGTCTCGCCGTCTCTTTCAGGGGGTCTCTTCATGTCTCGACCTTCATTCTTCCATTCGCTCGTGCGCTCGGTCGCCTTGACCCTGTGCACTCTGGTGATCGTCATTGTCCTCATAGGCGGAGGCGTCTATCTGGCCATGAACAAAGGGACTTCCGTGGACGACGGTTCGTGGCTGGTCCTCGACCTCTACGGCGAGGTCACCGAGTATGACACCCCTGGAGGCCCCCTGGCACAGGTCATGGGCGGCGGTGGCTTGACCCTGCAGGACCTGCTCGACAACCTGGGCAAGGCCGCCATCGATGATCGCATCGAGGGCGTGATCTTCCATATCTCGGGCAGCAACAATGCCGGCCTGGCCAAACTGCAGGAACTGCGGCAAGCGGTGGACAAGGTTCAGGCCGCCGGCAAGCCCGTTCATGCCTGGGGCGATGCGCTGAACCTGCGGGCCCTGTACCTGGCCGCCGGCTGCGACCGGGTGATGATGCCCGCCGGCGGTTACCTCGACTTCCGGGGCATCGCCGTGGAGGTACCGTTCATCCGCGGAGTGCTGGACAAGCTGGGCATCGTGCCCCACCTGCACCGCATCCAGGACTACAAGTCCGCAGCCGAGGTCGTGACCCACACCGAGATGAGCGACGAGGCCCGTGAGATGCGAACGTGGATCCTCAATGATATCTGGGAGGTGGTCATTCCCACCCTGGCCGGTGAGCGGAACCTGACCGCGGACCAGATCGCCGCGGCCATGGCCTACGCCGAGTTCGAGCCCGTCGAGGCGGCCGAATTCGGACTCATCGACGAGGTCATCTACTGGCAGGAACTGGAGGCCCGCCTCAAGGGCGAGGACGATGATCTGCTGAAGACCATCAGCCACGAGGCCTACGCCGAGATCAGCTGGGAGGATGCCGGGTTCAAGGGCGGCGACACGGTGGCCGTGGTCCACGCCCAGGGCAACATCGGCGGACGCAAGAACCGCATCGATCCCATGTTCGGCGTCATGATGGGCCACGAGTCCATCATCACCGAGCTGCAACGCTGCCGGTTGGATGAGGACGTGAAGGCCGTGGTCTTCCGCGTCGACTCCGGCGGTGGCGAGAGTCTGGCCAGCGACCTGATGGCCCACGAGGTGGAGCTGCTGGCCCAGGTCAAACCCGTGGTCGTGTCCATGGTCGATGTGGCGGCATCGGGCGGCTACTACATCGCCTACAAGGCCACCAAGATGATGGCCGACCCCATCAGCATCACCGGCTCCATCGGCTCCATCAACGGCTTCTTCAACATGAAGGGCTTCTACGACAAGATCGGCTTCACCAAGGACCACGTGGAGCGCGGCCCCATGGCGCGCCTGGGCACCGACATGCGCGATCCCACCCCCGAGGAGTGGGAGCGCCACACCGAGGCCCACTACCGGAGCTTCAACTCGTGGCTGGCCGATGTGGCCGAGAAACGCGGCATGACCTTCGAACACGCTCAGACCCTGGCCCACGGACGGGTCTGGACCGGGCGTCAGGCCGTGGCCAACGGGCTGATCGATGCGGTCGGTAACCTGGACGACGCCGTGGCCCTGGCCGCAGAACTGGCCGAACTGGACCAGGAGAAGCCCCCCACCGTGGTGCATCTGCCCGAGAAGACGGACTTGCTGCAGAGCCTGACCGGGGGCGGCCCGGAAGCAGATTCACCGGTGGCTGCCGCCGTTCGGGCGGTCCTGTACCGGGAGCTGCGCACCCAAGTGCGCCAGACCCTGGAGTTCGCCGAACAAGGAGCCGTGAATGTCGCACGCTGACCAGCAAGGACTCGCGCCCATCACCGGCGCCGAGCGCATCGGGAGTCTCGATATACTGCGGGGATTCGCCCTGTTGGGCATCTTGTTGATGAACATCAAGACATTCGCCATGATCGGTGCGGCCTATTTCTTTCCCACCGCGTATGGCGACCTGACCGGAGCCAACCTGGTGGTCTGGTGGGCCAACGATCTGTTTGCCAGTCGCAAGTTCATGACCCTGTTCTCGCTGTTGTTCGGCGCGGGAGTGGTCCTGCAGACCGGCCGCGCGGCGGCGGTGGGCCTCAGCATACGCGGCCTGTGGTATCGGCGCATCTTCTGGCTGTGGGTCTTCGGCATGTTGCACGCGTATTTGTTCTGGGAGGGCGACATCCTGGTCACCTACGCGGTGTGCGCGCTCCTGCTGTACCCCATGCGCACCATGAAACCCTGGAAGTTGCTCGCCGTGGGCCTGGTGGTCCTGGCCATCGGTTCGTTCATCTCGCTGGGCTGGGGCCTTTCGGCCAAGAGCTGGACACCGCAGAACGTCGAGGCTTTCACGCAGGAATGGCAGCCTTCACCGGAGAAGGTCACCGAGGAACTGGAAGCCATGCGTGGCTCCTGGGTGCAGGAGATCCGGCACCGCTTCCCCAAGGTGCTGGAGCTGCACCTGATGGTCATCCCCTTCCACCTGCTGTGGCGCGGCATGGGCGTCATGCTGATGGGCATGGCCCTCTACAAGTGGAAGCTGCTCAGCGGCGGCCTGCGCCGCACGCACATTGTGTGGATGGTGCTGGGTGTGTTCGTGGGGCTGCCGGTCAGCGCCTGGGGTGCGTGGCGTCAGTTCGCCTCGGGCTGGGAGCCCATCTCCGCCTTCCTGGTCGATTCCCAGTTCGGTTACTGGGCCAGCTTGCTGGTGGCCCTGGGCTGGGCCGGGTTGGTCTTTGTGTTCATCGAGCGCCGCTGGTTGCTGGGACTGCAGACCCGCCTGGCGGCCATCGGGCGCACGGCCCTGAGCAACTACCTGCTGCAGACATTGCTCTGCACGACCCTGTTCTACGGCCGTGGTTTCGGCATCTTCGGTGAGGTTTCCCGCATTGGACAGATGGGAGTGGTTCTGGCGGTGTGGGTCCTGCAACTCTGGCTGGCACCCTGGTGGTTGAAGCGCTTCAGATTCGGACCTGCCGAGTGGTTGTGGCGCTCATTGACCTACTGGCAGCGGCAGCCGATGCGGCGCTAGCGCGAACGAACGCTGGGGTATAGAAAAGCCCCGGACCGTCAGGTCCGGGGCTTCGTCGTTCCAATCGATTGCACGATCTATCTGGTCAATACCACCCGACCGGTCTCGACCCGGTCGCCGGCTTCCAGACGCAGCAGGAACACGCCGCTGGCACACTCCCGACCGCTTTGGTCGCGCCCGTTCCAGACCACTTCGTTGTGGCCGGCTGGGCGTGTCTCGTCGATCAACTCGACGACGCGGCGCCCGGCCACGTCGACGATCGAAAGTCGCACGTGGGTCGCCTGGTCCAGCCTGAACGACAGGGTGGTCCGGGGATTGAACGGATTGGGCGAGCCACGGAGGTTCAGAGTGGCGGTTGCGGGCAACGACTCCGTAGCCGAGATCGACTCGGTGGAGTAGTCCCAGATACCTCGACCGTAGGTACCGAAACGAACGACCTGTGCCGCCGGTACCGCTTCGATGGACCAGTAGGTCGTCAACGGTGCTTCGCCGTTACCGATATCCTCCCAGCGACCGCTGGTCGGATCCAGCCGGAAGGGGCCGGCCTCGGTGGAGGCGTAGAGGACCTCGTTCTCCGGACTCTCGATCGCCAGGCCGTAGACGAGGGTCGACGGCAGCCCGACGCCATCGGCGACCCAGGTTTCGCCGCCGTCATCGGTGCGGTAGACCGGAGAGCCGGCGTAGCCGCTGCCACCCAGCCAGGCCTGCAGCGGGTTGCTCGGAGAGTGAACCACGCTGGTGCCGTAGAAGTAGTGGGCCGAAGGACCGTAGTCGCTCGACAGGTTCCAGGTGCGGCCGCCGTCGCTCGAGTACCAGATGCGACCGTTATCCACCGCCGCGATCCGGTAGCCGATATTCGACGGCGCGATGCCCAGGCAGGTCAGGTAGCTGCCGCCCGCGGTGGTGAAATCCTGCAATGACGGCGTGTAGGTCACGTTGTTGCCGCCGTTCCATTCTCCCCGCACCAGGTGCTTGGCACAGAAGAAGAACGCGAACTCGTCCTCGGGGTCGGCCTGGATGAACGGCAACCAGGAATAGGACTCGCCGGCCGGGAAATCAGGATATCCCGCCAGGGTGGGGTTCAACTCGCCCCGCTGGACCAGGACGAAACCGGGATAGACCGAGAACACCGTGCTGTGACTGCCGTCGTAGGACGTCAGGTGACCGTAGTCACCGCTGATCAGTTGCTCGAACGGATACCCGGGGCCCCGCCCGGGACCGGTGCTGCGCTGGTATCCCTGGTCCTGGGCTCCGGCCAGGATCAGGTCGGGGTCGTTGACGCTCGTCAGGGTGCCGTAGTACTGACTGACGCCGAGGCCTTCCAGGGAGATGTTCGTCACCGTGGCCAGTCCGTCGTCGCTGCGGTACAGCCCGCCGTCGGTGGCGGCGTACCAGACCTCGGCTCCGTCGATCCAGATGCAGTCGAGACCGGGGAAATCGGCGTGCAGCTGGTTCACCGGGTCGTCGTAGTAGGCCCACCAGTCATTGACCTTGTCGAAGCGATCCCCACCATCGGTGGAACGCCACAACTCGACGCCGGCGAAGGCGATCAGGTCGGGATCGGTGATGGACGCGCATAGGGTTTCCCAGAAATCGGTGATGGTGTAGCGCTGGGTCCAGTCCACACCTGCGTTGACCGACCTGTAGAGGCGCCAGCCCGAACTCGTGCGGCCGGCGGCATAAAAGGTGGGAGCGCCGGCTTCGCTGGCGGTCAGCACCACATTGTTCACGGAAAAGGGCAGAGAACCGATGTTGGTCCAGGTCATGCCCTGGTTGCTGCTCTTGCGCAGGTCCGACCCATCCATCACGTAGACGTCGCCGCCCACGACCCGATCCAGCCAGAAGTCACCGGTGGAGCGGCTCAGGTTCAGCACCAGAGAGTAGTTGCGACCTCCGTCGTCGGACCGGAACAGTCGCGATGGAGTTCCGACGCGCACCATCAGGTAAACCCGGTTGGCATTGGCCGCGTCGCGGGCGACCCGCTTGCAAGCCGAGATATAGCTCGGCAATCCGCCGGGGACCAGCCAGGTGGCGCCGCCGTCCTCGGAATAACGCACCTCGCCGCCATCGGTGACCGAAGTGATGACCTGGCCCTGGTCGCCGGCGACGGTCAGGCCATGGGAACCACCCCACAGGTTGTCGCTCAGAGGGCGCCAGGCTTCTCCGCTCAACGATCCCTTCCAGACCCCGCCGCGGGACGATCCGCCGTAGAGACTGTCCTCGAGGACCGAGACTGCGGCCACGTGCATGCGGCCGGCCTGGTTGCGACTTCCGACCTCGGTCCAGCGATCACTGCGGACCTTGCTGGCGGCTTGCTCGTTGCGCCGCTGCTGGGCAGCCAGACCATTGGCCGCCTCGATGTCCCGCCAGTCCTGATCGGGGGCTGTGCGGTGCATCTCGGCCAGCCACTGCCGGCGCTCCTGCTTGTGGCGCTGTTCAGCCGCTCGGTCCTGGCGATTCTCGATCGGAGGCGGCAGCGGTACTCCCGGTCGCGGGGAGGGGCGCATGAGGTCTTGAACGAGATAACCGGCGCCGGACATTGCGATGACCAGCGCACACAGGGCAAACAGACGACGTTTCATGCCATTCCTTCGGGGGATGGGTGGAATTTGGTCACCTCATTATAGCAGATATGACTGCCGATGTCCGCAAACCAGGCTTTCAGCGGCCCTCAGCGGTCCAACAATTCCCTGATCCGTCCGGCCAGTTCAGCAGGTCCATAGGGTTTCTGCAGAAAGCTGTCCCTTTCGCCCAGACCACCGCCGGCGGCCCACGCTTCCTCGGCGTACCCCGAGGTCAACAGCACCGGCAAGTGGGCGGGCAATCGGCGGGACAGCTCGAACCCGCTGATACCGGGCATGACCACGTCGGTGACCACGATGTCGAAATCCAGATCGCTGGCGATCAGATCCAGGGCCTGCTCACCATCACCGGCCTCGGTCACCTGGTAGCCCATGGATTCCAGAGCGGCACGGGCCAGACCCCGTACGCCGCGATCATCCTCCACCAGCAACACGTGTTCGCTGCCCCGCACGTTGCCGGTGACTTCATTATCTCGGTCCGAAGCCTGCGGTGTTTGGACCTGCTCCACCGTCGGCAAGTAGATCTTGAAGCTCGTGCCGCGGCCCAGCTCCGAGTAGACGCTGACGGCACCACCGCTCTGATGGATGATTCCATACACGGTGGCCAGGCCGAGGCCCGTGCCCTTGCCTGGAGGCTTGGTGGTAAAAAAGGGTTCGAAGAGACGCTGTTGGACCTCGCGACTCATGCCGGTACCTGTGTCGGTGACGCTCAGCTCGACATGCAGACCCGGTTCCAGGCCCAGCAATTGGTCGAGCATCTGATTGTCCACCTGCAACGAGCGGGCGGTGATCCGGATCCGCCGCTCGTCACTGTTCTCCTTGGCATGGATGGCGTCCCTGGCGTTGATCACCAGGTTTGTGATGACCTGTTCGAGCTGGGCCTTGTCCGCCATCACCACTGGAAGCGCCGCCGCGGTGTCCACGTCCAGCTGGATGTCCGAGCCGATGAGGCGGCTCAGCATCCGGTCCATGCTCTCCAGGGCGTCAGGCAGATGCATGGGGTGGGGTCGCAACGTTTGACGCCGGCCGAAGGCCAGAATCTGCTGGGTGAGGTCCGCCGCTCGCTCACCGGCCTCGGCGATCATGCGGATCTCCTCGCCGATGTCCTCACCTGCCTCGGTCTTGTAGCGGGCGAGATCGGCGTGGCCGCAGATGATCGTCAGTAAGTTGTTGAAATCGTGAGCGATACCGCCAGCCAGGCGGCCCAGTGAGTCCAGCTTCTGTGTCTTCAGGAGTTGCTCGCGCAAGTTGTGATGCTCTGACACGTCGGCGGCCAGGACGATGGCGCCGGTGATGCGATCACCTTCCCGCAGAGTACCCAGATGAAACGACACCGTTCGTACCGTTTCGTCGCCGAGAATTTCCGCTTCCGCCTCGGCGGTACGCCCCAGCTTCAGGGTGCGCTCCAGGGCGGCCTCCACGCGAGGCCTGTCCGCCGCGGCAACCATCTCCTGGAGATGGCTGATCGGCCGATCATCGGGCAACAGACCATCGCGGTTGCAGAGCAGGATCCGGCCGGTCTGGTCCAGCTGCAGGATCCAGTCAGGGGCCGCATCAACCAGCGAGCGCCAGCGCTGCTCGGTCTTGCGGGCCAGCAGGGTCTGATCCTGCAGGGCCGTGTTGCTCTCGAGCAACCGCTCTTCGTGATGCACGGCCCGGTTCAGAGTCTCCCACAGGCTGTTGCTCAGCTTGCGCAGACTGAAGACCACCAGAGTGATGGCAATCAGGACCAGGACCACGTCCACCGGCGGCGGTGGCACCGATTCATCGGTATAGCCCAACCCCAGCCTGTCGCGGAAACCGACGATCACTACTGAAAGCAGCATCAAGGGAAAGAGGATCTGCAGAGCCCGGCGAGTGAGCAACAGTGCTGAAAATGCGGCCACCACCGGGTAGAGGATGACGGTCGCGTCCTCGAGGCCGGCGACGGAGGACCAGACCAACCAGATCGCCGTGGCCAGCAGACCCGTGCAAACCAGCATTCCTGACAACTGCAGGCGGTCGTGTCGGCGGAGCAATAGCGCCCCGCCGCAGGTGGCGATGTTCATTGATGACAGAACCAGGGCTTCAGGTTCGGAAAAGGCAAAACCGGCGATCAGCATGATCACCGCAGCAACGGAGTAGAACACCAGGAGCGTACCCAGCAGGCTCCTGATCAGGACGCGGCGGGCTTCACGCAGCCCGGGCGAGCGGTCATTGAGGGCCACCGATTTCTCCTCCTGGCGATCCTCGACGCGGGTAGTGTACCGTTCGTAATCATTGAACCCTGAAACTGTACCTGATTACTGCAGGGTTGGATACCGACTTCTGGGGTGCCATGCGTCGATTGATCCGGACAGGTCAGGGTCGACGAATAATGTGAGACGGATCTGAGTAGAGGAACCGAAGCTGTGCTTTGCCTGGTGTCCAAAAGCGTGTAGATTGCAGCAGTGAAGCACTGCCCGACATCGACGATACCCCAACCAGCTCGTTGTCCCCCAAATGGTCGTGGCAACCAGTCTGTGAGGTGACGGTAATGACCGATGACCGAAACTACGATGAGAATCAGGGTCCGCAGATACCGGAGATCAAGCTGCCGAATATCGGTGGCGGACGTCTCAGGGCAATTCTGCTGATCGCGCTGGTCCTGGCCGTGGCTCTGACCAGCTTCTACACCATCGACCCCGAGGAAACGGGACTGGTCTTGCGTTTCGGCAAGTACGTACGCGCCACGAGTCCCGGGCTTCACTTCAAGCTTCCCATGGGTGTGGAACGGGTGATGAAGGTACCTATCCAGCGGCAGCTCAAGGAGGAGTTCGGGTTCCGCACCGTGCGCGCCGGAGTCCAGAGCCAGTATTCCACCAAACCCTACGCCGACGAGTCCGGCATGCTCACCGGCGATCTGAACGCCGCAGTCGTGGAATGGGTGGTCCAGTACCGTATCATCGATCCCTACAAGTACCTCTTCCAGGTGCGTAACGTGGAGGAGACCTTCCGCGACATGAGCGAAGCGGTCATGCGCCGGGTCATCGGCGACCGCACGGTCAACGAGGTCCTGACCGTGGGCCGCGCCGAGGTGGCGCTGGCGGTACAGAATGACCTGCAGGAACTGGCCAACCAGTACGACACCGGGATCAAGGTCGAGCAGGTGGTGTTGCAGGACGTCGACCCACCCGATCCGGTGAAGCCCTCCTTCAACGCCGTCAACGAGGCCCAGCAGGAGCGGGAGAAACTCATCAACCAGGCCCAATCCGAGTACAACCGTGAGATCCCCAAGGCCAGCGGTGCCGCCCTGCAGACGATCCAGGAGGCCGAAGGCTATGCCCTGAACCGGGTCAATCGCGCCGAGGGTGATGCGACCCTGTTCAACGCCCTCTACGAGGCCTACCGCCTCGCTCCCGAGGTGACGCGAAATCGGATGTACCTCGAGACCATGAACGAGGTCCTGCCCCAGGTGGAACACAAGATCATCGTGGACAGTGAGCTCCAGGGTTTGCTGCCCCTGCTTGACATCAACAGTCTCCGCACCGAAGGAGGCAAGTAGCATGAAGAAGCTCACTCTTATCCCAGTGATCATCGTCGTGCTGGTATTGCTGAACTGCTTCTACGTGGTGCAGGAGCCGCAGCAGGTCATCATCACCCAGTTCGGTAAGCCCACGGGCGACCCGGTGTTGACGCCGGGCCTGAAGTTCAAGCTGCCGTTCATCCAGCAGGTTCATCGTTTCGAGAAGCGGTTCCTGGAATGGGACGGCGACCCCAACGAGCTGCCCACGCGGGACAAGCGATTCATCGGGGTCAACACCTACGCCCGCTGGCGGATCACCGATCCGTTGCTGTACTTCCAGCGTCTGCACAACGAGCGTGGCGCCCAGACCCGCCTGGACGATATTCTCGACGGAGAGACCCGCAACGCCATCGCCAAGTACGATCTCGTGGAAGTGGTGCGTAGCACCAACCGGGAACCGGAACTGGGCGACGAGACCGCCGAGGACGCAACCTCCCTCGACGAGATCGAATCCGGTCGCAATACCATCCGGCTGGAGATTCTGCGCAACTCCCAGAGCCGTACCGCGGATCTGGGCATCGAGATCCTGGACGTGGAGTTCAAGCGCATCAACTACGTGGCCGAGGTGCAGCGCAAGGTCTACGAGCGGATGATCGCCGAACGCCAGCGTATCGCCGACCGGTACCGTAGCGAGGGACAGGGTGAGGCCTTCCGCATCCGTGGCGAGAAGGACCGCGAACTGTTGCGCATCAGCTCCGAGGCCTATCGCAAGGCCCAGGAGATCAAGGGTACCGCCGACGCCGAAGCCACCAACATCTACGCCGCGGCCTACAACCGTTCGGCAGACACGCGGTCGTTCTACGAGTTCCTCAAGACCATGGAGTCCTACCGCAAGGTCCTGGACAAGGAGAGCTCGCTGGTGCTGACGACCGATGGCGACTTCTACAAGTACCTCAAGAGCAGCGACGGCCGTTGAACCCGTTGCCGCTAGCTGGCCCGGATCGGGATAGCCGATCCGGGCCTTGTCTATTCTCGAACCTGCAGCCCGCAGCGACGCGAGGTGGATCATGAATATTCCGCGATACTCACGGACCGGACCGGTAGTGGCTCTGCTGGGACTGATGCTGGTGACCATCCAGCTGGCATCCCCCGCCGTTGCGGCCGATCCCTTGTTCCTGTGGGAAGTCAGCTCCAAGACCTGCACCGTTTCCATGACCGGCTCGATCCACGTGGGCAAACCCGATTTCTTTCCCCTGCCCGACCCCGTGGAGAAGGCCTTCTTCGAAGCCGACGCCCTGGCCGTGGAGATCGACGCCGAGCATCCTGACAATCTGGGCAAGATCGCCGGACTGATGATGGCCAGGGGGATGCTGCCCCAGGGTGAAACCCTGCTGGACCACCTGGCACCCGAGACCTGGGCCCGTCTCGAGACCCTGGCCGAAGAGTGGGGCACGCCGCTGGCCATGTATCAGCAGTTCAAGCCCGGAATTCTGGTCATGGTTCTGGTTCTGGAAGCATACCAGCGGGCGGGTTTTGATCCGGCTCTGGGCATCGACAAGCACTTCCTGGATCAGGCGCGCGAGCGCGAGCTGGAGATCCGCGAGCTGGAGACCGTCGAGGACCAGTTCCAGCTCTTTCTCGATGTCAGCGAGAAGCTGGACGACGTGATGGTGAACGAGTTCCTGGATCAGATCGACGAACTCGATACGATGACCGAACAGATGATCACCTATTGGCGTCAAGGCGATGTCGAGGGTCTGGACCGTCTGCTGCAAGAACAGATCGGCGACGATCCCGAAATGGTCGCCTTTTACCGCAAGCTCCTGGACGACCGCAACGTGCGCATGGCCGACACAATCGACTCCTGGTTGTCCGGTGACGCCGATGTGTTCGTCGTCGTTGGCGCCGGCCATTTCAGCGGTGAGATGGGCATCGTCGCCCTGCTGGAGGCCAAGGGCTGGAACGTGAAGCAGGTACAACGATGAAGCGGTCTGTCCGACACATGTGCGTCGTCTTGTGGATGGCGATCCTGGTCGCCTCCGGTTTCGCCGCACCCGACTTCGTCGCCCTCACGGAGCAATTCGAGGCCGAGACCGTCCAGGACCGGCGCTGGCTTCACCAGAATCCCGAGCTCTCGGGCCGGGAAACCGAAACCCAGGCCTACCTCCGCCGGACCTTGGAGCAGATCCCCGGTGTGACCTTCATCGACGGCGACTGGGGCACCGGTCTGGTGCTGGAGATCGAAGGTGCCCACCCCGGGCCTCGTATCGCCTGGCGCGCCGACATCGATGGGCTGCCGGTGACAGAGGACACGGGTCTGGCCTATGCCTCGACCCGCCGTGACACCCTGTCGGGCGGGCGCGATACCGGCGTCATGCACGCCTGTGGCCACGACCTGCACATGAGCGTCGCTCTGGGGGCGGTGCGCCTGATTTCCGCCGTGCGTGACCAGATGTCCGGCACGTTGATGGTTATCTTCCAGCCCGCCGAGGAAACCGGCGACGGCGCCTATGACCTGTTGGCGGCCGGCGTCTTCGCCGGCGACCGCAAGCCTCGTTGTGTGCTGGCCTTCCACGATCACCCGACCATCGCCTACGGCCAGGTGGGCTCCTGCGCCGGCTGGTCCTCGGCCAATGTCGACGGTTTCCGCCTCAAGGTGCGCGGCGTCGGCGGCCATGGCGCCTATCCTCATCGCGCCATCGACCCGGTGACCCTGGCTGCGCGTATGGTCCTGGCCTTCAATGACATTGTGGCCCGGGAGATTGACGTGAACCACCACGCAGTCATCTCGGTCGGCCACATCGACGGTGGAGCCAAGAACAACGTCATCCCCAACGAGGTGATGATCGAGGCCACCGTCCGCACCCACGACGACGAGACACGTCAGGCGGTAAAGGAAAAGGTCACCCGTGTAGTCCACGGCCTGGCTGTCGCCGCCGGTGCCCCGGAGCCCGAGCTGGAGTACTACTACGGCACACCCTCGGGGTACAACGACCCCGCTCTGGTGGCGCAGGTTCGCCAGGTCATCAGTCGCGTCGTGGGCCCCGAGAACGACATCACCTACGAGCCCGGCATGGGGGGCGAAGATTTCTCACGCTTCGGCAGAGAAGTCCCGGGTTTCCAGTTCCGTCTGGGTGTGGCGCCTCCCGGCCAGGAGAACACCATGTCGCTGCACAGTCCGGTCTTCGCCCCGGACGAGCGATCGGTGGGCCTGGGCATGCGCTTGGTGGCGGAGATTCTGTGGGATCAGTTGCACCGTTGACGAGCTAGGGGCTGTCACTGGTCAACGACGCGATTGTCTCGTCATAGAGGGCCACCAGCTGCCGCTCCCGGTACATGAATGTGGCGATGACGCTGGCCAGGTGTCGGTAGTTTTCGACGATGGCCCCGGTGCCCCCGCGGAACATTTCGCCGTAGATGATTTCGCCCACACTCCGGGCCTGCGATTCATAGCGCTCCTGCTGGGCGTACACTCCGGAAATCTCGACCACGAGCGTGTAGTCCGTCTTAGCCAGGATGCCGGTTTCCGCGGCCGAATCCCAGGCCATACGGGCGACCCGGGCCGGGAAAATGAATCTCCGCGAGAACTGGCTGGCATCGGGAACCCATTCGGCCTCGTGTTCGCTGTGTAGCAGCTCGAGCAGACCAGAGCGGCATTCCATGGATTCGGCAGCAGCATTCCGATTGGCCTGCAACTCGCCCACGATCGCCGCTATCGCCAGGCGCGATTGTTGCGCGTCGGCACGGGCTTGTCGCCACTCGTTGGCTGCCAGAGCCAGGACGACTCCCAGCACCACGAAGAGGGCTTCGAGAAGCGCCGATCGGATGGCTTCTTTGGTCTTGATGGTCATGCAAAGATGGTAAGCCAGAGCCACATCCTCGCCCAGCGGTATGCCCCGGATCGTGCGTGAGGGGTGCGTGCATGTATGCGATTCTCGAGATGGTTGCCCTACCAACAAGCCGGGAGCGGCGAGACGCCTGCAACGGGTTTCCGGACGTGGAAACGCCTGTATTTAAATGACTTATTAGAATAGGTTTATGTGGGGCGGCAACAGATCCGTCAAGACGGTTGGTAGGACAACCATCTCCCCTGTCGACACCATGTCTGTCACGCCGGACCATCGCACAGGCGACCGTATTTCGCCTAGGGCTGCATCCCACTCTGCCGCAGCCAGTCATAGGCCATTTGGAAGATGTCCGTACTCGTGCGCAGTCCCAGCTTCTTCTTGATGTGGGAGCGGTGCACTTCCACGGTGCGCGGGCTGATGTTCATGATCTCGGCGATCTCGGCGATTTCCTTGCCCTGCCCGGTGAGCTGGAACAGTTCCAGTTCGCGATTGCTGAGGGCTTCAACGGGCGATGCGCCTGCTGGAGAACGGCCCTGACTGAGTTGGTCCACTGTATTCTGGGTCATGTCTTCGCTGAGGTAGGTCTTGCCTGCAAGCACGCAACGGATGGCATCACGAATCTTCTCGGTACCCTCCTGCTTCATGATGTACCCCTTGGCTCCGGCCTTGAGGCAGCGGATGGCGTAGGTGTACTCGTCGTGCATGGAAACCGCGAGGGTCAGGATTTCCGGGTGTTGATGAGTGATATCCTTCAGCAAATTCAGACCATTGCTGTTCTTGAGAGAGATATCGACCAGGACCATGTCGGGTTTCTGCTCGGCAATGGCTTCAAGAGCGGAGGCGTGATCTTCGGCTTCGTCGCAGACCTCAAGATCGGGCTCCATCTGGATAATCGCTTTGATTCCGGAACGGACCAGCGGGTGATCGTCGACAATCAGCACCCGGGTCGTTTGTGGGCTCGCTTCCATAGTCATTTCCCATGCTCCCCTGTTGCCCTGATCTTATCAGTTCCCATTTAAAAGTGGGCAGAACTCAATGATAGGTCAAGGAATCGAGCCTTGATGGTACTCGCTCAGCGACTTTCAGCAACCAGTATTATTGGCCAGCTCGTCCAATCCAGCAACCAATCGACGCTCCAGACACACGGCAAGAGCGTCCGCGTCGTCGGCCAGTCCCAACCCGGCGAGGGAGGCCATGAAATCCCGGTGGCATCGGCCCCGGCGATAGTCCGGCTCCCGGGGAGGATGGGACAGGTAGCGGGAGACCTGATCCAGATCCGGTTGCACCAGCAAAGTAGTGGAATAATAAAGGAGGTTGCGAGTCCTGTAAATACAAGAGCCGCCGATTTTTAGATCGCCCAGGGTCAGATCCGAAATACCCTCCTGGCGAACGCCGGGAACGCCACAGTGTTCGAGGGCGTCGATGAGCCAGTCGCTGATCTGGGCGAACCCCTTCTTGATATTGCTGATACCCGGCATTGGCAAGCCCACCGAGACGACCAGGTTGCCCGGGTCCAGAACCACGCTGCAACCGCCGCCGGGACGGCGTAGTACCGGCACGCCATCGGCCAGGATACTGGAGGCGTTCAGCTCCAGTTCCGCCTTCCCGCCGCGGCCGATGACCACCGCGACTCCCTGCCAACGTAAAACGCGCACCTGGGCCGTATTGGTGGTCCGGGTGCGCGCCAGCAATTCGTCGTCCAGGTCATAGGGTGCCATGGACAGCTTCATGTCGTCGGATTTGCTCACCGCACCTTGCGGGGCGGGTTGACGTGCACCGCCTCGCCCGCCGCCACCTCTGCCGCTTCCATCAGGGCCTCGGAAAGGGTGGGGTGGGGGTGGATGGTGACCATCAGGTCCTCCAGGGTCGCACCCATCTCGATGGCCAGGGTGCCTTCGGCGATGAGCTCGCTGGCCATGGGGCCGACGATGCCAACGCCGAGGATCAGGTCGCTGTCCGGATCGGCGATGATCTTCACCAGGCCGTCGGTGCGGCCAAGGGTGCGGGCACGGCCCAGGGCCGACAGGGGGAAGCGCCCGATGTTCACCGGGATGCCCTGATCTTCAGCCTCTCGTTCGGTGAGGCCCGACCAGGCGATCTCCGGGTCGGTGAACACCACCGCGGGAATGGCCCGGTTGTCGAACTCGGCATCGCCGGTGGCGATGACTTCGGCGGCGACCTTGCCTTCGCGGCTGGCCTTGTGGGCGAGCATGGGACCCTCGGCGGCGTCGCCGATGGCGTAGATGTTGGGCTCGTCGGTGCAGCACTGATCGTTGGTGCTGATGAAACCGCGTTCGTCGGTCTGCACCTTGGTGTGTTCCAGGCCCAGGTCGTCGGTGTTGGGCCGACGGCCGATGGCCACCAGGACCTGCTCGTAGCGGCGCAGCAGGGTCTCGCCCTCGTGCTCGATCTTGACCTCGTAGGCGTCGTCGACCTCGGCGATGGACAGCACCTTCGAGTCGACCATGATCTCCTCGAGACGGCCGGTGACCTGCTTGACCATCACATCAGTCAGGTCGAAGTCCGCGCCCATCAACAGACGGGGAAAGAACTCCACCACCGATACGGCTGAGCCCAGGCCCTGGTAGACCAGGCCCATCTCTAGTCCGATGTAGCCGCCGCCGACGACCAGCAGGCTTTCCGGCACGCTGGGAAGTTTCAGGGCGTCGGCGCTGGACCATACCGATTGGACGATGCCCTCGGGCAGGCGATTCAGATTCGAACCCGTGGCGATGATGGCCTGCTCGAAGTCGATGCCCGACACCTCGCCGCCCTCGATAGAGAGGCTGGTCGGCGATGTGAAGCGAGCGTGGCCCTCGATGATGGTCACGCCGCGCCGTTTCAGCAGGCCACGGATACCGTCGGACAGCCCCTGCACCACGTCGTCAGTCCACTTGCGCAGCTGAACGGGGTCGACCTCCATGCCGGTGAACTTCAGGCCGAACTGTTCGGCGCCCAGCGCCGCTTCCTTGATCTCCACGGCGTTGATCAGGGCCTTCGACGGGATACAGCCTTCGAGCAGGCAGGTGCCGCCCGGGCGGTCCCGCTTCTCGACCAGAAGCACGTCCTTGCCCAGATCGGCCAGGCGCAGAGCGGCCACGTAACCGCCGGGGCCGCTGCCGATGACCACGACCTGGGTTTCTTCGCGCAAACTTCCCATCACCATGTGGCGGTGCCTCCGTTTCTCAGCGGAATCAGGTTTCGAGCAGCAACAGGTTCGGGTCCGACAGCTGGCGCACCAGCTCACCCACGAATCGCGCGGCGTCGGCGCCGTCGGCAATCCGGTGGTCGAAGGCCAGGGTCAGCGGCAACATCTTGCGGATGACGATCTCGCCATCGCGCACCACGGGCTTCTCCTGCATCTTGCCCATGGCCAGTATCGCCACCTCGGGATAGTTGATGGTGGGCATCAGAGCCGTGCCGCCCAGGGGGCCGATATTCGTGATGGTGAAAGTGCCGCCGCGCATATCCTCCGGAGGCAACTTTCCATCCCGGGCCAGAGTGGCTTTCTCGGCTACCTCGTCGGCGATCTGGATGATGCTCTTGCGATCGGTCTCACGCACCACCGGGACGATCAGACCGCGACCCGTGTCGGCGGCGAAGCCCATGTTGTAGAACTGCTTGTAGATGATCTCTTCGCGGAACGGATCCAGACTGGCGTTGAACGCCGGGGCGGCCCGAACACCTGCCGTCACGGCCTTCATCACGAATGCCAACAGGGTCAGTCGACTTCCCGGGGCACCGGCGCGGCGCTCCCGCTCCCGAACCCGGAAGGCGTCCAGTTCCGTGACGTCCGCTTCGTCCATATGGGCCACATGGGGTACGAGGGCCATGGAGGTGACCATCTTGCGGGCCACCTTGCGCCGGATCGAGCGCAGGGGCTCGATCTCCACCGGACCTTCGGTCGAAAAATCGGGCAACGGCTCGAGTTCCAGGAATGGGATGGTGGCCGAGGCGTGGGCGGCGAACTCGGCAAACGCCGTGTCGTCCTGGACCTGCCGGGCCGGCACATGGTCGGCGCTCGCTGCGGCGGCGACAGGCGGCGCGGTACTGGGCCCCTGTTGGGCAAACCGGTGTACGTCTTCGGGGGTGACCCGACCGCCGGGACCACTGGCGGTGACCAGATTGATGTCGATCTTCAGCTCACGGGCCAACCGTCGGGTGGCCGGGGCCGCGGGTACCGGGCGCCTGACACCGGGCACGGCCGCCGGTGCGACCGCTTCGGGCACCGCTGCGACAGGAGCGGCGTCGGGTGCGGCAAAGGTCTGGTCGGCGATGGCCTCTTCGGCGTCGTCACCGGAGCCGTCGTCGATGACCACCACCACATCACCCACGTTGATGATGTCGCCCACCTTGCCCTTCAACGCGGCGATGGTTCCGCCGCGGGGGGCGGGAATGGTCACGGCCGCCTTGTCGGTCTCCACATCGACCAGGGGTTCGTCCTCGACGATGGGACCACCGTCTTCGACGTACCACTTGAGGATCTCGCCCTCGGCTATGCCTTCACCCAGATCCGGTAACTTGAATTGAAACACGGTTGCCTCCCTGGTCCGCGTCTGGAAATCCCAGTCCTGGATTTCCCGGTCTAGAAATCTAGGGTCTCTTCGATCCCCTGGACCACCTGTGCGGCATTGGGGATGTAGTTCTTTTCACGCCCGAAGTAGGGGGTGACCACGTCGTAGCCGGTCAATCGTTTGACCGGGGCCTCCAGATAGAGGAAGGCCTTGTCGTTGATGCGCGCGACGATCTCCGACGATACGCCGTAACTCCGTGGCGCTTCCTGGACCACCACGCAGCGCCCGGTCTTGCTCACCGACTCGACGAGAGTGTTGCCGTCCAGGGGCGAGATGGTCAGCAGATCGATGATCTCGATGCTCGCACCGCGGTTCTTCTCCACCTCGGCCGCGGCCTTCAGAGTCGGCCGCATCATGGCGCCCCAGCTGATCAGGGTCAGGTCGTTGCCTTCCTGCACCACCTGGGCCTTGCCGATGGGCAGCACCTCTTCCTCTTCGGGTACCTCTTCGCGGAAGGCACGATACGAATGCTTGGGCTCCATGAAGACCACCGGATCCGGATCGCGAATCGCCGCCAGCAACAGGGCCCGGGCGTTCCGGGGACCGCTGGGCGTGACGACCTTGGACCCGGGCAGGTGAGCGTAGGTGGCTTCCCGGCTCTCGCTGTGGTGCTCCAGGGCACGCACTCCGCCGCCGAAGGGCATGCGGATGACCATGGGCAACGTGAGCTGACCATGGGTCCGGCTGCGCATACGCGTGGCGTGACCCTCGAACTGGTGCATCATCAGGTAGCTGAAGCCCGAGAATTGCATCTCACAAACCGGTTTCAGGCCCGCCAGGGCCATACCGATGGAGCTGCCGATGATCCCCGATTCGGCCAGGGGGGTATCGACGACGCGCTCGGTTCCGAA
>Ga0070729_10003247_pt1 | contig 19296 bp, 16 predicted proteins | sample tdDd472_FD_66725 | JGI IMG/M metagenome (GOLD analysis project Ga0070729, IMG submission 66725) | Marine sediment microbial communities from the Atlantic coast under amendment with organic carbon and nitrate - tdDd47.2 | ecosystem: Environmental > Aquatic > Marine > Coastal > Sediment | place... | reverse complement strand
CATGACGTTATCCAGCTTAGAAGCATGTCCACCAATCTGATACACCTTAATACTGTAGACGAATGTCTGGCCCCCTGTCGCCAGTCCTGCCCCGCTGAAATCGACATCCCGAAATATATCGGCGCAGCCGCAGATGGAGATTACGACAAGGCATTGTCAATCATTAAATCAAGAAATCCGCTGCCATCGGTTTGTGGTCGTGTCTGTCCCGCACCATGTGAAGACACCTGTCGTCGTACAGACATCGAAGACGATGCCGTTTTCCATAATACAATCAAAAGATACATCGCCGATCAGGAACGTCTCGATGGTAAGCGAATAGACATTCCTACTCTTCCGGATACTGGCAAAACAGTTGCCGTTATCGGTGGTGGCCCGGCAGGTCTTACAGCAGCCTACTTCCTTCGCCGTTTGGGACACTCCCCGACCATCTATGAAAATGAAGAACATTTGGGTGGAATGCTGCGCTATGGTATCCCCGAATACCGTCTGCCCAAAAAGATTCTGGACTGGGATATTGATGGCATTTTAGAGCTTGGTGTATCTGCTCAAACAGGGATTAACCTTGGTAAAGATGTCACCCTGGCAGAACTCGAAAAAGATTATGATGCCGTAGTGGTTGCAGTCGGTGCCTGGATCAACTCTACCATGCGTACCGAAGGCGAAGATATGGAAGGTGTCTGGGGCGGAATCAACTTCCTCGCCAAACGCGAACAAGGTGAATCAGTTAACCTTGGCAAACGTGTAGCAATCATTGGTGGTGGTAACACCGCAATTGATGCCTCGCGTTCAGCTCTTCGTGAAGGTGCCGAAGAAGTCTACCTTATTTATCGTCGTACCATGAAAGAAATGCCTGCCAACCCGGTAGAGGTTCATGCCGCACAGGAAGAAGGCGTTAAGTTCATGTTCCTGACTGCTCCGACAAAAGTGGTCGGCGAAAACAACAAAATGACCGGACTTGAAGTAATCGAAATGGAACTTGGTGAACCGGATGCCAGTGGTCGCCGTCGCCCTGTTCCAAAAGAAGGTTCTGAAAAAGTTCTGGAACTGGATACAGTCATTGCAGCCATCGGCCAGAAAGTCAGTGCCGACTTTGTTACCGAAGAATTAAAAAACAGAGGCTTGGTAGTTACCCGCTGGGGCACTCTTGATGGTAACCCCGACACACTGCAAACTGGCATCCCGAAAATCTTTGCAGCAGGCGATGGCTTTACTGGCCCCGGTCTGGCAGTAGCAGCAATCGGCAGCGGTCGCAGAGCAGCCAGAGCAGTCCATCAATTCCTGAACGGAGAAGAAATCTCGGTTCCGAGAAATGTACAGCGCAAAAGAATCAAGGATTCAATTATCGGTGCAGTAAATGATGTTGCACCTAAAAAACGCGTAAAATTCCCCGAACTCGATCCTAAAACAAGAATCCACAATTACGAGGAAGTGGATCAAACCATCACCGAAGAGGACCTCAAACGAGAGGCTTTCCGTTGCCTGCGCTGCGGAACTATCTGCTATTCAACCGATGATGAGAGATCCGGCAAAGAACAGACCGTTTTTAACTTCTTAAGTCGACAATAATCCCATCTGGCATTCAAGATCAAAGCCCTGCAAAATATTTTGCAGGGCTTTTTCTTGCTATACAATGCTGCAACAATTATATCTGCTCAATATTACCAATTGGTAAGCGTTTGTTTTCAGATAATATTGACAAAACTCTACTGATAACGGCATAATCAGTGGCGTATGTGTAATCATCATTGCTATAAAGCTTCATTGTATATTTTAGATCGAAAACCATCTTTTCAGGAGTCTATCGTGTCCAGATTCAATCTATTAATTCCTTTGTTACTCGTTTGTTTTTCAATGGCCATCTATTCCTGTGACTCAGAAAACTTTCTTTCAAACACAGAATGTCGCCTTGACTCGGATTGCGCCTCAAACCAGACTTGCAACGACAAAGGCGAATGCATAACCATTGCCTACGATGGCGATCAAAGTGATTGTGAAAGCCCATGTGAATCAGATGAGCAATGTGTAAGCGGTACAAGCTGCATTAATGACTGCTGTCAATCGGAATGTGAACTTGATGAAGAATGCGAGAAAAGTCATTTCTGCTACAATGGCAAGTGTATTAATGAAGGTGCCATAGATGGCGATAAAGATGATCCCCTGCCCTGCTCTGGCTCTGATGCCGAATGCATGCTGGATGAACAGTGCCCCGGCACTAAAAAATGTAACGACAACTGCAAATGCGAACCACTTCCCGTAGACGGCGACAACAATCCGCTGCCCGATGGCGATTTGATAGACGGTGACACCAGTGACGGCGATTTACCCGACGGCGATTTGCCCGACGGCGACACAAGTGATGGTGATATTGTTGATGTAGACCAAACAGATGTTGACAGCACAGACATTGACAATACTGACGGCGACACTGATTTCGATGACACCCCGAGCGACGACTGGGACGATGATGGCAAAACCAACGATGAAGACAACTGCCCCAATGTTCCAAACTTTGGACAGGAAGATTCAGACGATGATGGCGTGGGCAATGTCTGTGACAATTGCCCAAACTATGCCAACTATTCCCAGGCTAACACCGACAACGACAAATTTGGCGATGCCTGTGACAACTGTCCAAATACCGACAATAATGAACAGACAGACACCGATAACGACACCATAGGCGATGCTTGCGACAACTGTGTCTATGAAGAAAACACCGAACAAACAGATAACGACGATGACGGCATTGGCAACATCTGCGACCCGACACCAAACGGAAACGTGGAATGTGAAATGACAGAGTGTACGCCGTACATTAATGACAGACACTGTAGAGATGCTGGTCTTGAATGCATATCCGGTGGTTTCATGCAACAGGCATACTGCACCATCGAATGCGATAACGACGATGCCTGCACCTATCCCCAATTTTGCACCAACACCGGCATGTGTGGTTGTAAAAACGAAGACGTTGTCGAAGAATGCGAAAGCTCTTCATGCAACAGCACCACAGAATGCTATGATCAGGGCTGGCCACAGTCGGCAATGTGCCTTTCATATGGTGGTGAAGGATTCTGCACCGTCCCCTGTCGCAATACTGATGACTGCCTAAGAGACGACCTATCTGGTGACTGGACCTGCAACAATGTGCCGGACATCGGACAGGTCTGCACCTGCCATTAGGAGATTTTGTCAAAATGATAAAACCAGTAAAAGGAATCTGCACTCCTCCATATTGTCTGACCATTGCAGGACTTGATCCTTGTGGTGGAGCCGGTGCCACTGCCGACTTGCGCGTTTTCAGGCGTTTGAAGACTCATGGTCTTTCAGCCTTTACCGCTCTTACTCCACAAAACACGCGTGGCGTAAAAGGCATTCACCCTGTTCCAGCGAAGGCACTCAAGCAGGAACTGCAAGCCGTCTTCGAAGATTTCACCATTGCTGCTGCCAAAACGGGACAGATCCCCAATAAAGAGCTGGCCAAAATTATTGTTGCAGAAATCAAAAAGAACCCAGTCAAACTGGTAATCGATCCTGTAATGCTGCCCACCCGTGGACGCTGGCTGGTGGAAAAAGACGCCGTTAAATACATCAAACGCTACTTGCTACCTTTAGCAACGGTTATTACCCCAAACACCGACGAAGCCGGTTTTCTGGCTGAAATGGAAATCGCAACCAAAGCCGATATGCAAAAAGCAGCAGAGATACTGGTTCCCCAAACGACCGGAGCAGTAATCATCACAGGTGGTGATAAAATAAAGGAAGGCGCCATCGACCTCTTCTTCGACGGCGAGAAGATGCGCTGGCTAAATGCCAAACGCCGAGCGGTAGGGGACATCCACGGCTCCGGCTGTCATTTCTCGGCAGCCATTGCAGCCTATCTGGCACAGGGAAGCACTCTCGAACAATCAGTGGTCAAGTCAAAGAAATTCATGACAAATCTTATCGACCATAAGCTGCTCGACCCCACCGGACAAATGAAACTTCTCTTTTCCTGAAGCTGTCAGCTTCTACAGAGCCAGTTTGTAGATTGCCTCGACATCCTCTTTTTTAAGTGGGTTAAGCTGTCCCAAAGGTCTGCCGGCCAGCAAGACATTTTCAACCAGGGCAGGAATGTCTGTGGCAGTCAAGCCAAGATCGCCAAGGCTTACGGGAGAGCCCCATTTTTTATACTGCGCCTTCATCTTTATAACGCCACTATCAAAGTTGTCTGCTTTCCAGACTTCACTGGCCCAACGCTTAAACAACTGCGGATTATGCTTTTGCTGATAGCTGATCCAGGCCGGGAACATCACCGCCAAACCTTCACCGTGGGCAACTTTGGGATGCAGCGCACTGATGGAATGTTCCAGTGCATGAGTAGACCAATCGCCACCTTTCAGCGAAATACCTGCCACACCATTTAAAGCCAGAGTGGCACTAAGGGCCAGATTGGCTCTGGCAGCATAGTCCTGATCGTTTTTTTGCAAGCTGTTTGCAACCTTGATAACAGTGCGCATCAGGCTTTCGTTCAGTGCCAGATTGGCCTCTTCGTCGGTACCTAAAAAGTAAAATTCCATAATATGTGAAAGCGCATCTACTGCGCCATTGGCCGTCTGTCGCCAGGGTAAGCTCATCTGTACACTTGGGTCAACAAAAGAGGCTTTGGGATAAAGAGCAGGCCCGCCAATGGCCCATTTTTTACTCTCGCTATCATTGGTAATGACAGCAAAACCATTCATCTCGGAACCGGTAGCAGAAAGGGTCAAAACCGTATAAAGCGGTAGAGCTTTTTTAATATAAGCTCCTTCCTCAAATGCCTGCCAAACATTATCTATGTAAAAACCTGCTGCAACGGCCTTGGTAGTGTCTATCACACTTCCACCGCCAACAGACAGCAAGGCATCCACGCCGTTATTTTTGGCCTCGGTAATGGCATCATTTACAGAGCTTAAAACAGGATTCGGCTGCACGCCCCAGTATTCGAAAAATTCTAGATTGGCTTCTTTCAGGGATGCCACAACAGAGTCGTAAACACCGTTTTTCCGGATTGATCCGCCACCAGCCAGAAGCAACACTTTTTTAGCTCCGGATGTGGCAAGCTCTTTGCCGACGTTTTTTAGAATATCTTTCCCGAACACCAGTTTGGTCGGATTCTGAAAAGTAAAATTATCCATTAGCCAACTCCTTTTTGTCAGATTTTCAGTTGCAAACATTTTGGAACAACTTCAAACACACAAGGCAGTTTACCGGGTTGCTCTCCGTCCATATCGAGCAAGACTTCCTCAGAACTCTCGGCAATGATTTTTTTACCTTTAAACTTTAGAACTTTGGGATGCTCCACATGAGTTCCTTTATAAATACTGCTGCTAAGCATCACCACTTCGGCTTTGCTTAAATCTCCCATCACAACAACTTCGAACTGGCCATCATCAATTTCGGCAGTGGGACCCATCTTCATACCACCACCAAAAAACTTGCCGTTGGCTATGGCGACACTGTTGATAAGAATATCATCATCAAAAACGTCATCAATTTTCAGATGAATTTTTTTGTTTTTAAAGGCCAGCATTGCTCTGGCGCTGCCTAAAAAGAAACTCATCTTACCGCCGAGCATCTTGGTCGTATTGTTTACATAATGATCCACCAAGCCACCAATACCAAAACTGGTTATATTGATAAAGTGTTTCATCTGCTCTTGGTCATTGTGATCCAGATATGTAAAACGTCCGAGATCTATTGGCATAAACTCATCAGTGGTAAGCCTCTGAATAGCCTCGTCCATATCGGTTGTCCAGCCAAAGGTCTTGCGAAAATCTCCGCCCGTGCCACGGCAGATAAAACCAAAACCACATTCGGGGTTAAGCTGTTTGGTACCATCGAAAAATCCGTTAACAACTTCATTATTGGTGCCATCACCGCCCACGGCCACCACCAGATCATATCCGTTATTGATGGCTTCTCTGGTCAAGGTGGTTGCCTCGCCCATTTCGCCGGTAAATTTCCAGTCGAAGGGGCCAATTGCACTTTTTATTTTTTCTTCCAGCTCGGGCCAGATTCGTCTGGTTGAAGCATTTGCAGAGTTCGGATTCACCACTAAGAAGGCTTTTCTGTCTATCGTCATTTTTTTTCCATTTGCTACATATTGAACTAATACACAATTCCAATATATTCGTCGATAATTTGACTCAGCACCAACTATGCGTCATTTTTTACAAACAGGAGTCGATATCTTCAGTCAATGTTCTGACTTCACAATCACCATCTGCTCTGGCTGCATCCAGAAATGCGGCAGTGGCAGAAGAGGAGGTCACCAAAACATCTGCTCGCACTTCTCTGGCCTGTCGCAATCTTTCTTTGGCAATGGTCAAGGCATATTCGGGATAGATATAGTTATAAACCCCGGTCTGGCCTGCGGGATAAGCAGCTTTTTTATTCCAGACCATTTCGATACACTTATCGCGATATATCTTTTTGAAAATCTCCCGCGGTAATTTTTCCACAGAAAGAAAACGGGAGAAATATCCGGGATCGTGATAAACCGCAGCATCGTTTAGCTGTCTGTTGAAACCTGCACCTTTAGTATAAGGCTCAATAAACTCAAGCATATGCTTGACTCTGCCGGAGAGGTTGATCCCCAATTCCAGATAAAGAGCCTTAAGTGTATATGCCGTCTCAGCACAGGGCGTAACAATCAGTTTATATTGTATCAGCCTGCTGGCAACCTTCAACATATGAGCCTCAAACTCGGCCATAAAACCGGCACGATACAAAGGCAGTCCGGCTGAAGTCTGAATCCCGGGGTCACAGGCAATAAAATCAATATCCAGTTTATCGAAAATGGAAAAAGCAGCCGTAATTTCCTGGGGGCGTTTAAAAACTGCTGCCGAACCTGGAAAGAAAACTGCCTGTGCATCCTCGTTAAATTTATCTGGTGACAACAAAGCTTTTAAAGTCTCTTCACCGTTTTTGCCATAAGGGTTTCCATGGCGCGACATGGTTTCACGCAGTTCAGCAAGTTTCGGATGGACAATGCCCTTCTCTGCCAGCATAGCGCGCGCATCAGACAAGACCTCGGCAACATCGTTTTCATGCTTACAGTAAGTGGTACACAAACGACAGGCCAAACAATGATACAGGGGTTCTGCATTTTCCGCAGTCAATTCCAGATGTCCCTTGCGAATCAGGTTGGCCAGTGTCATCTTGGCCCAGGGTGTCACGGTTTCTTTATTTTCGGCATTCGACACCGGACAGGCGAAAGTGCAAAGTTTGGGGCAATAGGTACAATAATCAAGTGGCTGAATATGTCTGTTTAAACGACTCATCGCTAATAGAGCCTTTCAGTTAAAGGATCTTTGAAAATGCTGTCCCATTTTTTGTCAATTCTTCCACGGGTGGGAGTTATCTCCAGAATTCCCGCTTTGAACTTGGTAAACAGAGAAAGCAAATCGTTTACTTCGTTGGCAATCAGACTTCTGTCCCGCTCTCCCTCAAAAGAAAGCAGACGAACCGAAAGCAGCGCAGCCTCATGCCAGGCACCGCTGACCGTGGTACGAACAGGATAAATACCACCAGTAATTCTTTCAAGCTCCAGCAGCATGGGAATCAGTTTGGACCAGACAACCGAAATATGAATAATGACTTCCGGGTGCTGTTCCTTTACAAGCTCGCCAAAGATCGGCAGAGTTTTATTGCTGTCGCGGAATCTGGCCAACTCCTCATGCTCGCCCAAATCTTCATAGCTGTAGGCCTCAAGAGCTTTTAGAGTTCTGTTGAAACGAAATTCGGTATCAAAGGTTTCCCCGGAATATTCAAACACCACCAGTTGTCTGGTGTTGCGATCACCCAGATCAGCGGTCAATATTTCCGGCGAATAAATCCTCATCATCTGCGGACGATTCTTGTTCTGAATCTGCTCGCGGAAAAGCGAAACCGCCTCATCACGAAATTCCATAAAGACGGCTTTCCTTAAACTTACCTCGGGAAGATCACGCACCCTTAAAGTAGCCCTCAGCGGTGTCGGCCCGTGGTTGTGATGCCCCGTTAAAAGATAGCGCAGATTAGGCCCGGCAGCAGATCGAGGTGTTAAAAAGGTACTTGCTTTTCTACCATCGGCCAGTTTGGCCTCTATTGCTGCAACCATCTCGTGGATATCACCAAATTTCAAATATGGTTCCAGAGCCCTCTCACCTGTCAGATAATCTCTGAGTGGGAGCTGGTCATCAAAATCTATTATGCCCGCACTTACACCGGCTCCTTTTAAAGAAGCTTCGATTTCGGCAGGTGTAAATTCAACCGGCACTTCTGCCAGATAGGAATATTTATTTAGCTTGAAAGGTACATGTTCCATCATACACCCTCCCCAAGTTTTCCGGGGTTCATCAGAAGTTCCGGGTCAATCATCTTTTTAACCTTGCGCCACAGGGGCCACAGCTCTCCGTATTCCACAGGCAACATGGCACCCTTGCTTAAACCCACGCCATGATGATGAGTAATGGTTCCGTGGTTCTCGTGAACCGCCTTCAAGGCATCGCGCCAGACCTTCTGATAGGTATCTTCCATGGCTTCCGATGTATCAGAAGCAGATGCAAAGGAGAAGTAGATGCAGCAGCCATCTCGATAGGCGTGAGAAAAATGAGCCATAATAAAGACATTGCTTGAGACAGCTTTTTTAACAGCAAGATACAAATCACCAACTTCGTCCCAGGTGGTGGCAACTTCCATGGTATCGACCCAGCTTCCGGAATCGAATATCTTAGACTGCTTATAGGAAACATCGTGACGATGTTCCAGCCAGTAGCGGGCCGGAGCCTCTCCGGCATTTTTACCTTTGGCCTTTAAACAAACAGATCTGACGCGCCAGAAGTCATGCTCGGCCAGATCCTTTTCACCTTCAGTCACTACAATCAGCAAACACTGACCCGGCATTTTATCTATCGCCAGATTAATAAAGCCGGGACGTTTCAGCACTTTTGACAATGAATGCTTTTTAAGCTGCGAAACAGTTTCACTCATGGCACGTTTAAAGAGGCTGTCTTTCTCCTCCTCAACTTCATCAGTATTGTCACCATGCGTTTTAAAAACCAGCGAATCGAATTCATCGTAAAGGCGCAAAGCTGCTGGTTCAATGCCGGCCTGCATAATCTGGCGCATGGCATCAAGTCCTTCGCGGACATTGGCAAAATGATACGACTGGAAAGTTCGATGCTTGAAAAGCGGATGAATCTTCATCCAGGCTCTGGTAATAATACCCAAAGTTCCCTCGGAACCTATCAGAATCTGGTTCCAGTCAATACGCGAGGAACCTGTTGGCGTTGGCAAGGTGCGATGGATAGTTCCGTCAGGCAATAAAAATTCGATGCCTACCACCATATCTTCTATCTTGCCGTACCTGCTGGAAACCTGCCCGGCAGAGCGTGCCGCAAGATATCCGCCAAGTGTGGAGCAATAAATCGAGGAAGGATAATGTCCCATGGTGTAACCAAGTGGCTCCAGTCTGCGCTCGATGATCTCGCCATAAATCCCCGGGCCCATCTCGCAGATCAGCGATTCGGCATCAATATCGTAAATTTCGGCCATGCGCTTCATGCTGATAATTATGCCACCCTTAATCGGCAACGTCCCGGCACAAACACCGGAACCAGCACCATAGGCGATGATCGGCACTTTCTCACCAGAGGCCCACTTCATAATTTCTGAAACTTCCTCTGCGTTTTGTGGCGAAACAATCGCATCTGGTGGATGTGGAAAATATCCTCGCTTGGTCCACATAACGGTTCTGGGCCACATATCGCGGGAATGAACGACACGATCGCATTCGGCTACGCTAACGTTTTCCGCGCCAACAATGCCCCCCAGTGCCGCAATTTGCTCTTCTTTAAGATTGGTAGGTTTTAACAATTGCACCACGCTTTACCTGTTGAAGGTTGTAAAGAAGTTGTTATTTTCCGACCAGCTTATCAGCGGCCAGCTTAATTCCTTCTATCAATTTGGATTCGTTGCCAGTAACTTCATGGCTGACTCTGTTTTTGGCGGTTTTGGTTTCGGTGGAAATCAGGCTTAAACTTATTGTGTAAACTTTACCGACTTTTCCAACTGTGCCAACAATCAAATATGGAGTATTCAGAGCCTTGCCCAGAGCCTCATAGCATGCGTTGTCATCGCAATTGCCAATCAAAGCAGTCTGCTGGGTAGCAACCAGAATCGCTTTAACGTCAGAGGCACAGAGAACCTGATATTTTTGATGTGTCATTATCTGGGTACATAAGATCTCGGTAAGTGAAGCAGCGGTATCATCCGAAACACCTTTGCCCACCAATAATTTAACAGCCACTTTAGGCAACACTTTTGCTTTCTCAGCTTTATCAGTTTTCTCCTCTGCCATCAGCATGGAAGAAAAAGCCATAATGCCTAAACAAATCATAACTACCAATGATGAATTTAAAAATCTTTTCATGGTACCGATCTCCTTCAATCTTTTTGCTGTCACAACTTCAGCAACAATCAAATATACTTCACCAATGCGGTTTAATACAACAAAGAAAGCAATTTCTTTTATTCTCACCAAACATCTGAAATACACCCGACCATTGCACTTCTACTACCTGTTATGACAGCACAAACCAGACGTTTATTCACAAAGCTTACAACAAAGAATCTTTTTGCAATGTGCAGCCAAACTGCAATTCATCGCCACAATTTATAACAATTTAACTTTAAAATCACCTGCAACAAGATTGCAAAAAGAAAACTATTTTGCTGTTAAAATCCCGGAAACAATCTGATAAATCTCGTCAGCCAGATCATTCAGCGGTCTGGTTGCATCCATGGTTACCACAATATCATCATCATGAAAGATTTCATCGTAATTGCTGCTGACCTTCTCAAGGAAATCAACCTTTTCGTATATCTCGCTCTCGCCGCGATTGCCAATTCGAGTCAAGGAAATCTCCGGGGAGATTCTCAGATAAAAAACAATATCCGGTCTGCGGGCTTTTTCATTGGCCTTTTTGACCCACTCAATATCACCATCCACCCCCTGATAGGCAACAGTGCTGTAATAATATCTGTCGCAAACCACAACTTGACCATCTTCAAGTGCCGGGTCAATCTGGCTGCATAAATGATCCAGTCTGTCTGCCGAAAAGAGTAAAGTCATGGTGTTGGCGTTTATCGGTTCCACGCTGCCATCTTGTTTGGGAGTCACCAGCCTGCGCCTTAAAACCTGGCGTATCATACTGCCTATCGGGCCATCGGTAGGCTCGAAGGTAAAGATTGCTTTTTTATTTTGCCGTTGCAGTCTTGTGGTAAGTTTTCGGGCTTGCGTGGTTGTGCCGGCCCCGTCAATACCTTCAATTACCACAAATAAACCACTATTATTTCCAGTCATTCAGATAACTCCAAATTTATTATTTTGCGCGAGATTTCGTACGTTTCTTTCTTTTTGGTAACAGCATTCCCATGTTCTGCTTGATCCACTCATCAGCTTTTTCATGGTCTTTATAGCGAGCAAGTTCTTCATAAAAAGATTTGCCATGTACAACTCTGCGACCCTTAATAACTGTAGATTTCACCTTGGCATGGGTCATTTCATGATGCAGAATCGATTCTATCACGTATTGAGGCACTTTTTTGTTGTCAAGTGCCGGATGGATGCGAATCACATCGGTTTCTTCACTGTAGCTGCCAAGCTTGATCGAAACCCTGCGCTGCACCCGAACATTCATCCAGCCTAAACGGGATTTAATTTCACCATCGAAATATTTTTTATTGAGTTTTTGAAACAGCGGAAGCAAATTAAAAATTTCACCTTTGGGTTCAAGCTCGGTGCGATTTCTTTTCTTGCCATCTCCCTCTTTGACTTCCTGCTGGGTCTTGCTGACAAAAAGATTCACCACCCTCGACCATTTGCGTCGCCTTTTGGATTCAACCATTTTGGCAATTTCGATAATTACCTCATCGGGCGCCTTGGTAAAGACCTGCTGAATCCTCAGCACCGGGGGTTCTCTGTTGGCGCTGTAGGAAACCATAACCGAACGGTTATTGTTCCAGATTATTGTCCATTCCCTTGTTGTATGCTCGTTAAAAATTTTTGTGAAATGTTCAGCATTTCCATTACCAGCTGAATTCACTATGGAATTTGTTTTTTCAATCTCGGTTTTGCGTGCGGATGGTTCAGGGCAACTTTCGGTTTTAAAAAGCTCTAGCTGACTGCTTGTTGTTGTTTTTTTGCTTTTTTTCATTGCTTACTCTATCAAATGTCCAATACGTCCAAGTCGCATTCCATCGTGACTGGCACTGGACCACCAGACAAGAATGGCACGACCTTTGATGTTATCAAAAGGCACCTGACCCCAGGAGCGCGAATCGGCAGAGTTGTCACGGTTGTCACCCATTACAAAAAGATGGTCTTCCTGAACTACATATTCGACCTCCGGATGGTGTCTTCCAGGCTCGTAGATTGTATCGAATAATGAATCGCCAAGATTTGTTTTATAGAGCAAACTGGCCCTTTTCTGGCCGGTTGTTTCATCTGTATAATAGAATTTCTCACTCTTGCCCTGCTTAATTTCCTCGCCGTTAACAAAGAATTTCTGACCCGAAACCTTGACCGTATCACCCGGTAAGCCGATAACTCTTTTGATATAATCCTTGGTTTGATCATGCGGGTAGGCAAAAACTATGACTTCGCCACGTTTAGGCTCGTTCCATTTCATAATTCGCTTGCCCACAAACGGCAGGCGCACCCCGTAAATGAATTTGTTAACGAAAATATGATCACCGACCAAAAGAGTGGGAATCATTGAACCGGAAGGGATTTTAAAGGCTTCCAGCACAAAGGTTCTGAGAAACAATGCAATAACAAGAGCAAAAATCAGCGACTCTGCCCACTCGCGCATCACACTTTTGCGGGCAAAACGATAATCGTTATCCAGCATATATTCCAGTGCTTTCAAAGCCTGTCTGGAACCTTCCACCTTTTGGTTTTCAATTGACTCCTGCAAATCATTGAGGGCATTCTGAAGGGGTTCCAATTGGTCAGCACTGAGTTTCGCGTTGTATTTCTGCAAAATTCGCTTTGATTCTTTGACCAGATAGCGACTTTCTTTTTCCACTTTTTTAAGATCTTTGTTCAAACTACTCTCCGGCCAACGATGAAAGGCAAACGTTTAAAAAAACAGCACCGCCCAGTAGATACAATATTGTCCACTTTGTTGCAGGTCAAGTCGAAATATTACGGCAAGCAAGCAATTTAATAGAACGTGGCTTTTGCCAGAAATATTCCCTTACAAAATTTAAGTATCATTTTAGCCTGCAATAAGTCAATTTATTCGTCCACTAAATGTAATGAAAACAAAATTTTAAGTGGTTGCAATTCCACAAAATCAATCACTTAAAACAATTTATTTACCTAAAAGATATATCATCATACTCGGCTTACAAAACCATTGAAACCACTTTATAAACTAAATATATCTTTTTTTATTACATTTCCATCATTTCTGTGTTGACAAGCGGTTAAAATTGCGCTAATAACGCCCGCGTAACTTTTCATAAATAGCTTTAGTTAGCTGTTTAAACTAAGTTATTGCAGCTTTTTTGCCTGACTTTGACTTGATGAAATACTGGCTAATATTTTATCTTGACATGATGCGTCATTGTGCTATAATTTGCAAGATGTGGAAATTAGCTAAAATTTAAAAAAGATGTAGTAAAAGGTATTTCTGTATTTTTTTAACGGAGGTTATAGAGATGGTTCGTGCATATTTATTGATGGAAGTGAAACAGTCAAAAGTTCGTAAAGTACTGAATGCTTTGACAAAATTAGCCAATGTAAAAGAGTTTGATGCTATTACAGGTAACTTCGATGTAATCGCACTTATTGAGGGAGTTGACCAGAACGATATTGGAAAGATTGCCACCCAGGAAATTACCACCTTAGACGGCGTTCGCAGAACCGTTACCTACAACGTGGTGGAATTTTAATCAGCAAGCAAAGTACCAACTATCTTTTCCCAATATATTAAAGTGTCACCGGCGAATTTTCCATGCTATCGCCGGTGACGCTTTTTTTTGTATGCCTAATCAATCTCTGTATTGAATGTCGTCTTTGTTAAGTATTTCAAAACTTCCATCAGCCGGATTCATTTGTACCATATGGTAAATTGGTTCGTCCTTGCCGGAGCAGGCCCCAGTTTCCATAAATGGCACACCTTCCCAGACCACTTTTTTAAATATGTGACCGTGACCCATGAAAACGCCTTTGATAACGTCTTTATATTGCTGGACAATCGGGAAAATGGGGTTATTTATATCGCTCTCTTTGTTCGGGAATAAATGCTGATGCCAGAATAATACTGCGGGCTTGCCAGTCTGAAGCAAGCCTTTAAGCCAGTCCAATTGCTCCTCGCCAAAATTGCATTTATCGTTTGAGTCATGATCATAGGCCATATCCGAGCAAAACATCATGACAAAATTCATACCCTTATGTTCCACCACATAATATGGCGCAGGGAAACTGTCGCTGCCTTCAAATGCATCCAGCCATAATTGCAAAGGTAAATCATTGCTGCCAAAAGTGTCGAAAAATCGGTTATCATGATTGCCCAGCACAGAGTATACTGGCATATCAAAATGCTCTTCGATAATACTGCGATACACCTTTATAATCGTCATTTCCTGGCAGTTAACGCCTTCTACGCAAAAGAGATCATGAATGATATCACCAGTTAGTACCACAAACTCTACAGGTGGATCGGAAGCATTGAAGATTGCCCCGGCCTCTTTTAATATCAGGTTATTCGGCTCGTCTGTCATATAGATGTGAGTATCTGAAAGCACAGCAAAAACCGCCGGGCCGGCTGCAATATCTTCCTCAGCGTCCAAATCGCCGTCCGCGATTCCCTGATCAACATCATCATCACCGTCGAGGGCAGATTCTTCATCACCATCAACTACAGAGTCGGTGTCACCATCCAGAGTTGAGTCGCCTTCCGAGCAATTCCAGACCAGTAAAATCATCAAAAAAGGCAGAATAATCATTATGATAGAAGAAAGAGATAAACGTTTCATATTTTTTACCTTTTATTTAGTCTGAAATTTGTACAAAATTTATAGCACCACCAGAGTTATATAATAGTAGAACAATGGCGCACCAAATATTAGGGCGTCCACGCGATCCAGAATACCGCCGTGACCGGGGATAATACTGCCGGAATCTTTTGTATCTGTGCTGCGTTTAATCAGCGACTCACATAAATCACCAACCTGACCCAGATAACCCGTTAGAATTGATAGTAAAATTACATGGCCAAAGGAAACGCCCACCGAGAAGATCCAGTTGATCAGCAGTGCTGCAAGAATTCCGGCAAGGGCTCCACCGATGGAACCTTCCCAGGTTTTCTTGGGAGAAACTTTTGCATAAAACTTCCGTTTTCCAAGCGATTTTCCGGCAAAATAGGCCCCCGTATCGTTCATCCAGATTATTGCCAGAAGCAGCAGAATATATTTCCAGCCGTCTGCCAGATTATGGATAGCAACGAGGTAAATAACCAGAAGATCTACATAAAACACGCCGAACATCGCCAATGAAACTCTGGTGGCCACAGTTTGCATGTCGCCTGTTCGGAACAAAAAGAAGAGAAACATCGCCAGAAATGCAGCAACTGCCGGCAAATGGAAAAACAGTGCATTTCCTTCATAAACGATTGCCAAACCCCAGGCAGAAAAGAGCATTGCACCGAGCCAGATTCCGAAGCGTCTGGTAGTGGGATCTTCCTTGAAAGTCATTCCAAAATATTCGGAAAGCGCAATGGTTGCGGCAACGGTGAAAAAGATCATGTTGACCAGGGAACCACCCCATATCAGCATCGGAATAATGATCGGCACTGCAACAAGGGCTGCCAGAAATCTATGTAATAACATCGGTTTTCCTTATCTACTACTTTGTTAGCTGTTCGGAGGTGTGGCCAAAACGTCTTTCACGATTTTGATAGTCCGCAATTGACTGGTACAAATGTTCTTTGGTAAATTCGGGCCAGAACGCTTTTGGAAATGAGAGTTCTGCATACAGAATCTGCCAGGGCAAAAAGCCTGAAGTGCGAACCTCACCAGAGGTGCGGATCATCAAATCAACCGGGGGCAATTCCGGTACATAAAGGTGCTGCTCGAAGATTTCAGGTGTAATTTCAGAGACTTTAAAATCTCCACGCTTGACTTTAACGGCAATGGCGCGGGTTGCGTCTATCAATTCCTCTTTGCCACCGTAGGAAATACAGAGGTTTAAAATCATCCCATCGTTCGATTCAGAATCAGACATCAGCGGAAAGAGCAATTTTTTGACGTAGGCCGGAAGCTGCTCCAATCGCCCGGAAGCTGTTAAGCGGATGTTGTTTTTCATGATGGTCTTACGCTCTTTTTTCAAAAAGCGTTCCAGAAGATGCATCAGCAGCGAAACTTCTTTTTTGGGTCTGGCCCAGTTTTCCACCGAAAAAGCGTATAAACTCAAGGCTTTAATGCCAAGCTCGCGACATTCTGTAACGGTATCCCGAACCACATCGGCACCTTTTTCGTGGCCCCTGAAACGTTCCATCAGTTTACCCTTGGCCCAGCGCCCATTACCATCCATAATAATGGCAATGTGACCCGGTAAAGCAGCTATATCTTTATTTATCATCATAAACTCCTGATTAATTTTTTTGTCGGCGGAATCCTAACACAGAGATATTGCATCGTCAATTATACAGAATACAGAATGTTTTTTCCTGCAAATCGGAGATACATTTGCGTACATCGGCATACATCAGCCGACATCTACAGACTTTTTGTTACATAGAGCATCATCAGAGTACATGAAACAACATGAGAGATCACGAGATAACATAGGCATACATCAGCATACATCAAGCTACATTTTCCGTTCGGCAACATGGCCAAAAACACATAAGCCATTGTTTTAACACAACTTATAGCGCGCCACGGCACAAAACACAAACATTTTAATCAATAATTTCAACAGCTTGGCAAACGATTGTTTTAAGATAAGCCTAAAACCATGGCCTGATAAGAAGTTATAGAAATTATTTCGGCCCAAAATCGTCAAAATCAGCCAGTACAAATATTAATGTATGTAATATTAAGGGGTTACGATCATATTTCCTGCCCGTAACTGCTGAAAACCGTTAAAATTGTCACTCAGTGCTTTTTCATGACTACTAATATATACTTAAACGAAAAGCAAAAAAGGATTTGCCAGCATCGCTCTGCATCGCTATATTTACGCGAAACTTGTATCAGTTATTTCAACATCAGAAAGTCAACATATATGTATCGCAATAAAAAAATTGCCGTAGTTATCCCCTGCTACAATGAGGCCAAGCAACTTTCCAAAGTCATTGATACCATGCCTGATTTTGTGGATCAGATGATTGTGATCGACGACAAAAGCGAAGATAGCACCATAGCTGTTGCTGAAAGACATATTCGGCTAGACTCACGAATTATACTTATTAAACACAATACAAACAAAGGTGTAGGAGCTGCCATCTCTACCGGATACATCTGGTGCAGAGAAAATGATATTGATATCGCTGCTGTGATGGCAGGTGACGCTCAAATGGATCCTGACGATCTGGCAAACCTGCTCGATCCGGTTGTTGAAAATCTGACCGACTACGCCAAGGGAAACCGCCTTTCCAGTGGCGAAGCCTGGAGCAAAATTCCACGGCTGCGCTATCTGGGCAACTCTGCCATTTCTCTTTTAACCAAGATAGCAAGCGGTTACTGGCATGTTGCAGACAGTCAGACCGGATACACCGCGCTCAACAAGCACGGACTTCAAACCCTGCCACTGGAAGAAATTTATCCCCGCTATGGAATGCCCAATGATTTTCTTGTAACACTTAATATACATAACATGCGGGTGGTGGATGTGCCGGTCAAACCGATTTACGGCGTGGGAGAGGAAAGCGGTTTAAAAATCGGCAGCCTGATTTTCACCCTGTCTTTGCTGATGGTCAAGCTCTTCATTCGCCGTATGGTTCAAAAATATATCATTCGTGATTTTCATCCGCTGGTACTGCTGGTCTTTGTGGGCTTGTTTTTACTGATGCTGAATCTGCCACTTTCGGCCCGTCTGTTGTATATCTGGTTTGACAGTGGCACCATTCCCAAGGTCAATGCGCTGGCAATTTTGTTCTGCTCTTCGGTCTGCTTGCCGGCCTTAATGTTTGCTATGTTGTTTGACATGGAAGCCAACCGCGATCTGAAGGGCCACAAAAAAAAAGAGCCCAGCTAAAAGCCAGGCTCTTTTAATTTAGTACTTTGGTCTATTAATGAATCACGTAAACCACGTTGGCAGTGTTATCCAGCACGGCCAGATCATCGTAACCATCACCGTTAAAGTCACCACCACCGGATGCCATCAAAGCATTGGCGGAGATTCCGGTGAATGTTACACTGCCACCGGTTGTACCGAGAATCGGTGCGTTACCATTTTCGGTATCCTGACCACCGAAGTAAACTTTTATCACACCGCTGTTGTCACCAAATACCATGTCGTTAAAGCCATCGTTATTGAAATCACCGGCTCCAGAGGCTCTTCTCAGTACACCATTGGACGAGAAGAATACGCGGGTGGATGGATCTGTCGGATCAGGCAGATAGAACAGGGCTTTGCTTCCCTGCATCATGATAACAGCTTCATCCTTGCCATCGTTATTGGTATCTTCGATACCCACAACTTCAAATCCCCAGTCATTTGAGTCTGCCAGTTCGGGAGTTCCAATATTGATATTGTCAACTCTGACAAAATCAGCACCATCAGAAGCCACCAGCGGGCTATTATAAGATGCTTTGCCATACAAGACCCAGTAGCGGTCTGCATTACCACCGGCATCGGTGTGGTTATTGTCGGCAATCAGCAGATCATCAACACCATCACCATCAAAGTCACCGCTACCCATGAAGCGACCAAACTCGGAGTAAACTTCTGTGGAGCCAGCTTCCCGATGAACCTCTAAATCTCTCTCTGTCAGAATGTCTCCGGTTAACAAGTCCCAGTTGGCTGTTGATCTACCTTCCATCAGATAGATTGGGCTTTGGTTGCTTGCGCTCGGGGTGTTGGTATCATCCAGCCATGTACCCACGAAGAAATCTTCGAAGCCATCGGCTGCTTTGGCTGAAGCATCCCAGTTTAGGGCAGTCACATGCATACCTAGCTGGTAGAAGGCACCGACCGCACCATCGAAGGTATAGTTCTTGCTCAAAGTTTTGGTATCCTGTCCCAGCAAGAGGTGGAATCTACCGTCACAACGG
>Ga0070729_10003245_pt1 | contig 19307 bp, 15 predicted proteins | sample tdDd472_FD_66725 | JGI IMG/M metagenome (GOLD analysis project Ga0070729, IMG submission 66725) | Marine sediment microbial communities from the Atlantic coast under amendment with organic carbon and nitrate - tdDd47.2 | ecosystem: Environmental > Aquatic > Marine > Coastal > Sediment | place... | reverse complement strand
GTCAAATGTGACGCAACGGGCCAGGCCATCGAGCCGGGCGATCTGTTGACCACATCGAACGTGCCCGGTTACGCCATGAAGGTCAGTGATTTCTCGCGCTCCCAGGGCGCGATCATCGGCAAGGCCATGACTTCCCTCGCCGAAGGCCAGGGTCTGGTGCTTGTACTGGTAAGTCTCCAATGAGGGGCAAACCTACGCCCGGGGGTAATGAAATGAAAAGGATAGTACTCATGACCGGCCTGCTGGCCTGCGCCCTGTTGAGCGCGCCGGTAGTCGGTCAGACAATCGAGCCGTTTCGGGCGCCGCCCCAGGTGGGCGAGGCCCTGGAACTGAGCGGAATGGTGCAGGTGATCTGGGGAGACCCTCCCCCCGGGTCCGGACTGCCATCGAGCCATCACTACGAACTGATCACCGAAAGGGGAGAACGCTGGTACCTGGATCTGGAGCAGGACCTGGTAGAGCGCGCAGGCGGATTACTGGCTCTCAGTCAATCACAGGTCATCGCGTCCGGTCAGGTGTCCCGCACCCAGGTGCCGCAGCTGAGGGTCGCCTCCATCGACCGCACGGACACCGAAACGAGGGACCGCACCCTCACCGGTTCACAGCGATACATCTGGATCCTGATGAGATTCAGCGACAACTCGAGCACGCCCCAACCCAACTACTGGTTCATGGACCAGGCGCTGGGCGACCGACCCAGCATGGATCACTACTGGAGGGAGGTTTCCTACAACAACATCAACGTCGTGGGCAGCGTGGTCCTGGGCTGGTTCGATCTGCCCCACCCGCGCTCGTACTACGTCTACGAGTTCGATCCGGAGCACGAAGGATTGGAAGTGGACGGCCAACGCACCCTGGATGACGCCATCGCCCTGGCCGATCCGTACGTGGACTTCACCGACTATGTAGGCTTCCACATGTGCTACAACGATGTGCTGGACTGCTGTTCGTACGGCGGCCAATCCCTGCTGACCCTGGACGGAGAAACCAGGTACTGGAATGTCACCTGGCTGGCCGACTGGGGTTGGGCCAATCAGGATGTCATCGCCCACGAGACAGGTCATTCAGTGGGGTGGCCTCATTCCTCGGGGCCATACGGCGACATCTACGATTCCCATTGGGACGTCATGAGCCTGGCCTGTGGGGAGTGCAATCAGGTCGATCCCGACTATGGCAACCTGGCGGTCAACGGCATCTCCTACCACAAGGATATGCTCGGTTGGATTCATCCCGCGCACCAGTACACGGCACCTACCTACCCGGTGGTCACCTCGCTGTGGTTGAACGACCTGGCGGTGGTCCCACCGGCTGGGCGCCTGCTGATGGCGCGCATCCACTGGTCGACAGACTACAACCAGTTCTTCACCATTGAGCGGCGCCGGTTCACCGGTTACGACGCGGGCTTGCCGGATCAAACAGTCGTGATTCACATGATCAATCCATTCCGAGACAACCCGGCCTGGGTGGTGGATCCGGACATGATGGGCGACCCCAACGACGAGGGCGCTCGCTGGGACAAGGGCGAGTCGTTCTGGGACTCCACTAATGGAGTGGTCGTGACGGTCGAGGACTCCGACGGTACGGGCTCGTTGATCACCCTGTGCAACGCTGCCCGGGCCACGGTGTATGTCAATCCCGGCAACACCGGCTACGAGAACGGAACCTCCAGCTATCCGTGGAACACCGTGTACGAGGGATACGGCGCTGCCTTGCCCACAGGCAACGTGTACCTCCTACCGGGTACCTACAACCCACAGCAGACAATGCTCAAGGCCGCGACACTGCGGCGTTGGGGAAGTACGGGAGTCGTGACTCTCGGAAACTGAAGGAGTTCATGTCGAAGGCGCCGGTGCCCCGCCGGAGGGAGGGGGGTGCCGGCGCCGTTCTATCAGTAAGCCGTAGCACCGCAACCCATTGGATCCTCCGAGATCTGAATGGATGCCGGCATCCGGATCTCCCACGCAAGCCGGACTAATTTTATCTGCTATATTTGGGAGGTTGGCTAATGCCCGAAAATGACAGGGGGATGTCATGTCATACCGACTCGTCACGACCGTCGTCGCACTGCTGGCCGCCGTGGTACTGCTATCCGGCAGCGCCAGTGAACAACCTGGCGCCACCGGCTCCAAGCTCTTCGCCGGCGTCGATACCTACGGCAAGAAAATCACGACCGATTCTACCGAAGCCCAGCAGTGGTTCGACCAGGGACTGTTGTTGCTATACGGATTCAATCACGACGAAGCGACGCGCTCCTTCCGGGAGGCCGCCGCCCGAGATCCCGAAGCAGCGATGCCATGGTGGGGCATCGCCTATGCCACGGGCATGAACATCAACGACACGGAGATGACCGAGGCCCGCTGGCAGACCGCCAGCGAAGCTGCCGATCAGGCCGCAGCACTGCTGGACAACGAGAGTGATTGGGAGCGCGCCCTGGTCGAGGCGGTTGCCCACCGCTACACCTGGCCGGCCCCCGCGGAGCAGCGACCCTACGACGAGGCCTACGCCGCAGCGATGGCGACGGTGTATGAACGTTTCAGCGACGACTCCGACGTGGCCGCGCTCTACGCGGAATCCCTGATGGACCTTCAGCCCTGGGATTACTGGACGGTAGAACTCGAACCCAAGGGACGAACGACGGACTTCGTCGCGGCCATCGAAGGCGTTCTCGCCCGCGAACCCGACCACCCCGGGGCCTGTCACTTCTACATCCACGCCATGGAAGCTGGGCCGACTCCCGAGAAGGCCGTCCCCTACGCCGAGCGCCTGGAGGCGAGAGCGCCCGGAGCGGGACACCTGGTCCACATGCCGTCGCACATCTACGCACGAGTGGGTCGGTACGGCGACGCCGCCGATGCGAATGTTCGTGCCGTGAAAGCAGACCGGGACTACTTCGCCAATGCACCTCAACCGGCGATATACTTCATCTATTATGCCCACAACCAGCATTTCCTGGCCTACGCGTCGATGATGGAGGCCAGGTACGAACCGGCGATCAAGGCGGCCCGGGAGCTCGAGCGAGACATGCCCGACGAGGTCATCCGCGCCTTCGGCTGGTTGATCGAGGGCATCATGCCTACCAACTACCACGTGATGATCCGTTTCGGGAAATGGCAAGAGATCCTGGAGGAACCGCTACCGGCGGAGCACCGTCTGGTGACGCGGGCGGTCCACTACTACGCACGCGGCATCGCCTTGTCGGTGCTGGACCGTACCGATGAAGCACGGGTGGAGGTGGCGAAGTTCGAGGAGGCCGCAGCCGCGGTACCGGAGCACTGGTGGGTCTTCAACAATCGGATGCATGACGTGCTGCCCATCGCCATGGCCATGCTCGAAGGCGAGATGGCTTTTCGTGAAGGTCGGCTCGAAGACGCCTGGAGTGCGCTGCGCCGAGGCATCGAGGCCGAGGACAAGCTGATCTATGACGAGCCGCCGGCCTGGATGCTACCGGTGCGGCATTCCATGGGCGCCCTGCTGATGGCGTCCGGCGAGTATGCCGAGGCGGAGAAGCTGTATCGCGAGGATCAGGAGCGACACCCGGGCAACGGTTGGACGTTGCTGGGGATGTATCAGGCTCTGGAGGCCCAGGGCCGGAATGACGAAGGAGCCGAATACGCGTCCACCCTGCAGACGGCGTGGAAACGGGTCGACGAGAAGCCGTCCAGTTCCTGTGCCTGTGCGCCGGGAAAGAAGTAGATCCGGTCTGGAGTGGTCGTCAGTCTTGCTGGTCGACCACTCCCTTTACCGGTTTGTACAGCCCGTCGAATATCGTGTTGAACACTCCCCCGCCATCGGGGGAAACGTCCCACACCTGACGCACCGTGCCATCGCCGTTGTCGGTCCAGGTGATGCGATCGACGATCGTCTTGCCGCCTGCCAACCGCTCCCCTGACATGACCATCTGGTGTTCACTGTAGCCGCCTCGCAGATGCAGGCGCGTACCTCCATTGTCGACCCAGACCTGGTGCCACTGGCCGTCGGCGGAGTCATAGTAGTTGAAGCTCTTTCCCTCGTAGGGCCCGGGCAGGGTATAATATTCCTCGAGAAGCGTGCAGCCGCCCTGGATCGGGCTGATGCGGTTGTGCCCCACCACCTTGCCCTTGGCATGCACTTCCCACTCGCCGATCCAGAAGTCGAACTGGCGGGCTTCCGGTTCGGAGCAGGGGGGCGGCGGAGCAGCGGGTTGGCCCTCGTCCGCAGCGGCCAGCGGCACCACCGCCGGCAGAATCAACAGCAAGTACAGGAACCGCATCGTCATCTCCCGGTCGCTTCAGGCGCGCGGCACTACCGGTACGCAGCCTTCACCGAACCCCAGTTCGTCGTCTCGTCCGCCACGTCACAGCCTTCGTTGTTCAGGGTGATCGCGCTCCAGAAACGCCAGTCCTCTTCCACGACCTCGCAGCAGCGCAGGTAGGCAGTGCTGTTCTCGGGAATGAATCCCCCGGCGTTGTCGGGCGCCGAGTTGTTCAGGAAGTCCACGTTCTCGGCCTCGAGGTGCAGATCGCCGAATAGCGACACGGCTCCGGCGCCGCTGGACGCAGCGTTCGCGTTGACGTAGCAATCGATGAGAGTCAGGTCGCTGCCGGCCTTGATTCCGGCACCGGAAGTGGCGGAATTGCCCGAGAAAGTGCACTCGGTCGCAGTGATTGTACTGTAGCCTTGAGTCCGCATACCGCCTCCGCCCGAACCCACGGCCTCGTTGCCCGAGAATGTACTGCCGAACAGGGAGACTTCCGCCCAGCCGAACGAACCTCCACCACCGCTGACCCCCGCAATGTTGTCGATCACCTGGCAGTCGGCCATCCCACCGGCGGCCGTATCGGTGAGCAAGCCGCCCCCGTAGTTGCCGGCATTGTTCTGCTCGAACGTGCAGCTGTTCAGCGTGAAGGAACCTTCTACCACGATCATGCCGCCGCCGTCACCCTGAGCCGTGTTGCCGATGAACTGGCAATTGGTGAAGGTCGTCGTGGAAGCGTGGGCGTACACGGCACCGCCATTGCCTTGCTGGACCTCGTTGCCCTGGAATCGGCAATCCAGCATGATCATGTTGGCGACACCGAAGCAGTAGACCGCGCCACCGCCGCTGGCGGACACGGCGCCGTCGAAGACGCAGAACTCGACCCGGGGGCCATTGCCGGACTGGCAATACAGGGCGCCACCGTCGTCCCCGTGGCCTCCGACCAGCGTGAAACCGATGATGACGGTGTTCTCATCCACTTTGTCGCAAACCAGATTCCGACCCGCCTGTCCCGCATCGATGGTCACGCAGTTGGGCAGACCAGTCTCGCTGCGCAGCGTGATGCCGCTGGCCACCGAAATGGAGTGTTCTTCGTACGTACCGCAAGCGACGATGACCGCATCGCCGGCGGTCGCCGAATCCATGGCCGCGGCGATCGTCGCCACCTCACCCGGCACCAGCCAATCGCGGGCAGCGGCGGGAGATACAAGCAGGATAAGAAGCAGCAGAGTTACTGTAGTGCGAATTCTCACGATAATCCCCTCTCGCGAGCATAGTGGTAGTGATGGCTTCTACGTGGACAATTGTACCACGCAAACCCTTGATATCGCGCCCTATCGATATAGCGCTTTCAGTCCGCCCCAGTCAATACCGGCATTGTCCACCGGTTGGCACGGCTCGGAGGAAGGAATCCACTCGGTTGCGTCGATGTATGGGCCCTCCATTCCCCACCGAATCTCGCCCAGAACCTCGACCGTAGCGCCGACGGGGGGCAGCTCCTGATCCGGCGGGAAGATCGGATCGAAGTAAGACAGTGCCCACCAGCATTCATGGGGACACACCTCCAGAACCCGACCGAAGGGGGCCACTTCGACGACCGTGCCGCGGGCGGCCACCGCGGACATGCAATTCGCCTGGGTGTACCAGCCTCGGTGGGGCCAGGGGATGTGTTGACGATCTCCGTTCTCGTCCACGGCAAGGATGTAGTAGATCACCTTGGCGTCCTCCACGGGATTATCCTGGATGACGAATTCATGCTCACCGGTACCTTCGGGCAGCGGCCGGAGCTCACCCACGACAACCGTCTCGACACACTCCCCCAGGACCTCACGTTCCACGACCCAGCCGACGAGGTTCGTCGGCAACTCGTCATAGACGGTGAACACGGCGTGAATCGTCACCTCCGGGCCATCGCAGGTGGTCTCTGCTTCAACGACCAGGCCCGCGACCTGCGCTTGACCGACGGCGGCCACGAGCAGCATTCCTGCCACGGCGACCAGCACTCTCCCTCGCATACTCGTATTCATGATGGACTCCTTTGCCTGGCAACAGCGAAAAGCCCCAGCGCCCTGATCCTGGGCTGTGGGTATTGCCGGAAACTGCCTTCAGTCTACCATATTCTGCGGTTCTGGACCATCGTACCGATGGTAGATCCCGCAACGTAGCCGTGTTAGATTCGCCATGGGTCTTCAACGAAGGGGTTAGATTTATGCATCGGAAGACGGTCGGCGCTGTTCTGGTAATGTGCATGCTGGTCTTCGGCGTTTCCGGCGCCTGGGGTGAGCCAATCGATCCGTCGGCCGGGCAGGCACCTGCGGCAACGAACACATCTTCTCAATGGACTTTCTCTTTGCGTCCCTACCTTTTTCTTTCGGGCGTGGCGGGCTCTGTCACCTCCGGCCCTTTCACCGTTCCCATCAATAGCGAATTCGGTGAAGTGGTCAAGAACCTGCAGTTCGGCGGCTTTCTGACCTTTTCCGGCGAGCGGGGCAAGTGGGGATTTTACTCGGACTTCCAGTACATCAGCCTCGTTGGCGAAGGCACCGGCATTCTGGAATCGAAGCTGAGATTGACCAACACGTTCGCCGAGGCGGATATTACCTTCCGCCCCGACCGAGCGCCGACCCTCCGCTTCCTGGCCGGTGTGCGGCTCTACTCCATCAACCAGACCCTCAGCGTCATGGGTGAATCCCTTCCCAATGCCAATACCACGGTCTTCGATCCGATCATCGGGGCCCACGGGAACTGGCGACTGCATGATCGCTGGCAGTTCGAGCTCCGGGGGGACATCGGGGGTTTCGGCGTCAGCTCCGAGTTCACCTACAACCTGATGGCGCTGTTCCACTGGCAACTGAGCGATCTCTTCCACGTCCCCTTCGGCTATCGCGTGCTCGGGTACCAGATCGATACCGGTGGCGTGCAGATGAGCACTCGGATGAGCGGCATGGTATTGGGGCTGGATTTCCGGTTCTGATGCGCGGCACCGCCTCGTAAATTCGGCCAGGGAGCAGTGACTTGCGATCCTCGATCCTCATGCTTTGCGGGATTATCTTCTACGGTGGCTGCGGCGGCTCCCACGAGGCGGAGTCCACAGCTGCGTCCCTCTCTCAAGACGAGGTAGCGATGCCCTACGAATCGTTCACCGCCCTGAAGCAGCACCTCAAGCAGATCCGCCGGATGGAAGACCCACAAGTACGCGACGCTGCCCTCGATGAGCTCTGGGCCGGGTTGCACACCCGCAACCAGTTCCCCTTCGTCGACGGGCAATCGGTGGCGTTTCTCTACCGCGGCGAGGCCCGCTCCGTCACTTTCACCGGCGACTTCAACAGCTGGGATCCGTCCTCCGCACATGCCAAGCGTCTGGATGACACGGACTTGTGGATCCAGGAAGAATCCTTCCCCCTCGACGCCCGCCTCGACTACAAGGTGGTGCTCGACGGTAGCCGGTGGCTGCTCGATCCCGAGAACCCCCGGATTCAACGCAGCGGTTTCGGTGATAATTCGGAGCTGCCCATGCCCGGTTACACTCCTTCGCCCTATGTGGTCCGGCAGGATGGCACACCACGGGGTCAGGTGGCGCACGCCAGCCTGGCCAGCTCGGCCCTGGGCTACACCGTGAACTACCAGGTCTACACCCCTGCGGGCTACGACCACTTGTCGGATTTGCCGGTGATCTATGTCACGGACGGGCACAATTATGCCGATGACGCCATGGGCAGCATGCTCATTGTGCTGGACAATCTCATCGCTCAAGGGCGAGTGCGACCGATGCTCGCAGTGTTCATCGATCCCAGAGTGAATGGCCAGAACCGGCGCTCCGAGCAATATGTGTTGAATGAAAGTTTCGTCCGTTGCGTGGCCGACGAGCTGGTACCTGCGGTGGACGGCGCTTATCGCACGAGCACCGATCGCAGTGACCGCGGGATCCTGGGCACTTCCCTGGGGGGCTTGAACTCGGCCTGGTTCGCATTGCGAGCCACCGCGACGTTCAAACGTATCGGCATCCAGTCGCCCGCTTTCCACGCCGGCGACGGCGCCATAGTGGGCCTCTACCGAGAGTCACCGCCCCTGGACGTGGATATCTTCATGTCCTGGGGCACGTTTCGCGACTTCGGTGAGACGACCCGACGCTTCCAGGCCATCCTCGACGCCAAGGGCTACGACTACACCCACGTTGTGGTGAACGAGGGCCACTCATGGGGCAACTGGCGAGCCCTGCTGGACGATCTGTTGGTGGCGTTCTGGCCGGCCCGCTAGCTCGGCCTACCTGTCAGCGGAACAGAGCCTTCACGCTGCCCCACGAGGCCGATTTCGTCCCCACTGCACCGCAGCCGCTCGGCCAGGCGCCGATCAAGCCGCACTCCGGATTCGGATCGGTACCGGGTAAACAGGGCGAGCTCTCGTGCAGGCTCAGGTCGTTCTGATCCAGGCTGCAAAACAGCGGATCCAAGGTGACGTTGCCGGCGTCGCCCAGCTGGTCGGCAAGGGAACCCACCCAGTCACCGCCTTCATTACCGAAGAGGTCACAGCACGCCAGGTTCACCTGGCCATCGTCCACGTGGACGCCGGCTCCATCGTAATTGAAAGCAACCAGGCAGCGTTCCAGCTCGATGGTGTTGTAGGCGTGTAGACAGAGGCCTGCGCCCAGTGCCGCCTCGTTGCGGACAAAGGTGCAGCCATACATCTCGGTGGCCAGGTCCCACCGGCTGTAGATGGCCCCGCCCTCGTCGGCCACATTGTCGTAGAACGTGCAGTCGGTGATCAGAAATCCGCATTCGGTATTGCCGCCGATCGCCCCGCCCCAGGACGCCGCGTTCTCTACGAACTCACAGCCCTCGATCATCGGAAAGCCGACGGCACCGTAAATGGCCCCGCCGATGGACTCGGCCGAGTTTCCGACAAAACGACAGCGAAAAATCTCCGGCTGTGCCCAGTCGGCCACCTGTACAGCCCCGCCGTACTCGTAGTAGCCGCCCATGATCGTCAGATCGTGGAGCCCCCAGGGATCCCGTGGCGCTTCCCCGGTAATGACCAGGGTAATGAAGCGATGGGGATCGCCGGGCGAGCCTCCACAATGAATCACACAGTTCGCTGCGTTGCCGTTCTGCGAACGGATGAGCACTGCGGTTTCGTTGTTGGTCAGATCGCGATTGCCCGGGCCAGAGTAGACCCCGTCGGTCAGTTCGACGACGTCCCCGTGTCCGCAGGCCATGATCGCGGCATGGATGGTGGGATAGTCGCCCGTGCCGTCGGCGTGGACAACGTACGTGGCGGCAGAAACGGACGCCGCGGTCAGAAACACCAGGAGTAGGGTAATCAACGGGCACATTAACTTACGAGTCGACACAGAACAGGAGAACCTGATCGGACGGACCATCAGTATCGCCTCCAGTGGGGGTAGGTAGGTGAATCATAACACAATCGAATGCATTCGATCAATAAGGCAAGGTGCTATATGAAGGGCCCGCGGTGACCGCGGGCCCTGATTCTCGAGTGCGAGATCCACGATTGGCTAGCGCGATTTCACCCGGATGTTCCCGTTGACGCAGTTGATCTTCACCTTCACGCCGCCCCTGCCGACCGTACCGGTTCCGTAGATGTGCTTGCGCGGACTCCCGTGGGAAGAATCCCACTTGCTGGTGCGCTCCTGATCGATGTCGAAGTCGCTGAAGATCTCGTAGTCGCGGCTGCTGTTACGAGTGTACGATAAATCCAGATCCAGTTCCGCCGAGATGCCATCGGGAAGAATCAGAACGATATCGCCGTGACCCGTGCTCAGGTCGACGTCGCCGTCTCCATCGCCAAAGCCACCGCTGATCTCCACCTCGATGTCGCCGGCTCCGGTGTTTGCAGCAACGACGCCGTCGCGGATCTCGATCTCGATGCTGCCACCCCCGGTCTGCGCCCTTACGAACCGTTCGGCATTGCGGATCTCGATGTTGCCGCCACCGGTGCTGACGATGGCTCCTTCGGGCGCTTCGTCCAGGTCGATGCTGCCTCCGGCCGACGAGTAGAGAATCGTCTCGTCGTTGGCCCGATTGCCGTAACCGTGGCGGTCGGAACCGACACCACCGGGGCTGCGCAGGTCGCCGTCTCGATCGCGTACATTCTGATAGCTGACGACGCCACCGCCGGACGAAGCCTTCACATTGCCCACGACATTCTTGACCAGGGCTCCACCGCCACCCGAGGTAACCCGACCATTGAGTTCCGAATCCTCGATCCGTATCTTGCCGCCCCCGGTGGTCAGATCGGCGTGGCCCTTCACGTCGAGCAGAACAATCTGTCCGCCGCCGGTCTTGCCCGAGAACTCACCGGTCACGCCCGTGATACGGATACTGCCACCGGCCGATTCCACCTCTATATCGAACTCCCGGGGTACCATCAACCTCACGGACAGATTCGTGTTGTCCCGATGGCCCCGCTTGGGTTCGCCCACGAAACGCAGGCCACCACGGGTTTCCTTGAGTTCAAGATCGTAGTTCTCCAGGCCATTGGCGCTCTCGGTACACACGATCTGTACGAGATCTCTGTCCCAACCCTCGGCCTTGACCGAGCCGCCGGAGTCCATTTCCAGCTCGATCTTCTGGCCCGGTTCGACCTTGATCTCACGTTCGTACGTGTCGTCCGCCTGGGCCGCGGGCGCAGTAAGCAGCAGGACCGCCAGCGCCAGATTGACGAAATGATAGACCAGAGTGGCATTCATGTTTCTACTCCTTCGAATGGACAGTGGGCGGTCTGGTCGACCCAGCTCACCCTGTGGTTAAGGTCCGGGAGAACGACGGGCGGGCCCTGCCCGTCAAAACTCCCGGATCATCGTCGAGGCCCGTTGCATCACGGCGACATCGCTGGCGAATTCCGGTTCATCGACGACACGCTTGATGGTCTCCCTGCCCTCTTGCTGGACAGCCAGCTGTTCGAGGGCCATCAATCTCATCTGCACTTCCTGGTCCTGGCTCAAGGTGTGCAGCAGGGCATCCTGAGTCTGCACGTCGTAGGGATAGCGGGCCAGAACGGCCAAGGCGTTGAGTCTGACAGTCAGGCTCGGATCGGCGTGCATGGTCAGGATCAGAGCTTCCTTCAATCGGTTGTCGGGAATACCGGGAGTCAGATCCATCGCACCGAATCGGGATCCCATGGACGAAGGCTCGAGGATGGCGTGCAGCAACACTTCCCGGGCCAGAGGCGAGGTCTGCGGCGCCACGACATCGATGTGGCGGCTGACGTCGAAACTGAGGGCCAGTTGCCCGTTCTGCCGCTGTTTGACCGCAACGTTGGCGAAGGACAGGGGCGTGTCCCAGAAATCGCCCAGCTCGGACTGCTGGTTTGCTTGGCGACTGATGGCCTGGAGTAACAGATCTTCATCGAGAGCCCGTTCGGGAGCGGTCAGCCGACCCAGAAACACTCCGCCGGCCAGCATGATCACCATCGCCAGGACGGCAGCCATGGGATAGGCCTGACGGTGATCGCTCCAGGTGACCCTGAACCCACGCCTGGTAGCGGCTGGGCGAACCGGCGGTTGCTCCAGCGCCACTCGGTCCATCACTCCCGTGCGCATATCCCGCAGGTCGCTGCGCCCGGGTTCCGGGATCTCCTTACCCAAGCGCTGTAGGCTCTCGTGCAGGTTGAGCAGCTCTGCGCAATCGGTACAGAGGTCACAATGCTCACGCAAGGCATCCAGGTCGTCTGCCGCGATCTCGTCGGCAAGCAGGTCCTCGATCATCTCCTGGTAGCGGCGACAGTTCATCATGCTTCCAACTCCTGATCCCATCTGCCCTGGCGAGGTAGGCGCTGGCGCAACGCGCGGACTCCCCGAAAGAGCAGATTCTTCACCTGGCCGTCGCTGCAGTCGAGGACCGAAGCGATCTCCCGGATCGACATCTTCTCGAAGTAGCGCAGCAGAATGGCCCGACATTGCTTGGCATTCAGCTTGTGGACTTCCTTCAGCAACAACTCGCCCCGCTCTCGGCCCAGTACCGTGGTCTCCTGCAGCGGCAGGCTGACGGGCGTGTTCAACGGCGTCAGTTCATCGTGGTTCTCGTGTCGTCTCTGGCTGCGTATCCAGTCCAGGCTCTCGTTCTGGGCAATGCGGGTCAGCCACGACCGGAAAGTGCTGCGTCCGGAGAAGGAACCCAGCTTGCGAAATACTTTCACGAAAACGTTCTGGGCGATGTCGTAGGCCGAGTCCGGCTGCATGACGTAGGAGTAGGCGATGCGGTAGACCAGATTCTCGTGGCGTTTGACCAGCTGATCGAAGGCGGCATAGGATCCCGCCCGGGTTTCAGCGATGAGATCGTGGTCACTCAAGTGCACTTGCGACTCCTGATGGTTCGGCTCGGCCAGCCGGCTTCCTGCGGTTCCACAATAATAGAGACGAGAACTACGTGGGTTTGGTTAGCATTGATCTGGAGTTTCTTGCCCGCAGGGGTCACTCCGTCACGAGCAAGGACAGCCCTTGCAGGCTGCCCTCGCCGAGCCCTCCAGGAAACATCCCGCTCAGGAATCGCCTGCTGCCGCTCCCAGTTCCTTCAGCACCCTCACGGCATTGTCGTTGCCCGGGTTCAAGACCAGGGACTTCCGGTAGCTCTCGATGGCTCGACCCTTCTGCCCGACTGCCAGCAGCGCTTCGCCGTAGCTGTCGTACACATTGGCACTCTCCGGATAGAGAACGGTGTTGAGTTCGAAGATCGTCAGCGCTCGCTGCGGATCCTGCTCCCGCAGATATCGATAACCGAGACGATTGAAGCGACTCTCCTGGATCTGGGCGTGATCGGGATGGTCGGCCTGAAACTCGAGGTAGATCTTGCAGGCCGATTCCGTCTCGCCTGCCAGCAGGGACTCCAGTGGAGTCCGTTCATCCGCCCCCATGAGCCGACCCCGGCGGGCCTCGTCACTGAGCCTGCCAACCTCGTCCGAGAGGCGCAGATCCAGGTAGGCGGATTCCGATTCCGGCTCGTGGCCCAGGACCAGCTCACCCTTTCGCTCGCAGCAGACGAAGGTGTCGGCCGCCACCTTGTAGAGCTTGAAGCCAGGGAGATCGTCGGCCTCGATGGAAAGGTTCCCGCCTTCACCGACCAGAGATACCACGGTATCGAGCCCCAGCAGGTAGCGCCCCGAATAGCGGTCCAGATCTTCTGCGGTCAGGGGCGACGCGCGACGAGGTGCAGGTAGGTACCCCGGCCAGTCGTAGACCCGGCCGACACTGCGCAGGATCTCGCGGCACAGATTGATGCCGTTGACTCCGTTGGTCAGCACGACCGCACCGAACCCCTGGATCCGGTGCGAAGCGAAACCGCCCACGAACCCGGCACCGTCGCCGATGTGACTGAAGTAGGGCTCGATACCGTTGCCCTCGTACAGGAATACGCCCAGGCCGTACTGCTCGGATGCGTGGGGCGAGATCATCTCCCTGGCCAGTTCAGGAGAGAACAGCTTGTTCGATCGACCGAGTGCTGACTTCTGCACTTCGACCACGAAACGGGCATAATCTTCGGCGGTGATCCACAGACCACCGGCGGCCGTGTGGGCCAGCCAGACGGGTTCCGCCGAGTAGCCCTGGCCGTCGCGATTGTGACCCGAAGCAGCCACCTCCATCACCGAAGCGGGCAATGGAGTCGTGAATGTCGCCCGCTCCAAACTCAACGGAGCGAATACCTGCTTGCGGACTGCCTGGTCGAATGGCAGACCGGTCACATCCTCGGCCAGGATCTGCAGGACGGTGAAACCACCGTTGGAGTACAGGAACCTCGTTCCCGGCGTGTGGACCACCTGCAGGGGTCCGGAGCGCGACGGCGGCTGTCCGGTGACCAGTTGCAGGGGCGTCGGCAGATTGTCCGCCGTGAACACGAACGGTGCTCGGCGAGGTAGGCCCGCGCTGTGGTTCATCAGCAGCAAGGGAGTGACCGGCGCCTGGACGGTGAACTCGTTGGCCGGAATCTGCCAGGACTGCAGTTGCGGATTCACGTCGCCGTTCAAATCGATCAGGCCCTGTTCCACCAGGGACAAGATACAGGCGGAAGTCATCGCCTTGCTCAACGAACCGACGCAGAAACGAGTCTCTCCATCCACCGCGTGATCGGTTCCGGCCTCCCTGACCCCGTAGTGGGCCACCCACTTGACCTCGAAATTCTCAATGACAGCAACGCTCAGGCCCGGAACCCGGTAGTGGGTCATGCGGTCCTGTAGCCGGTAAGCAGATTCCCCTTCAATGATGTTGAAAGGGAGTAGATTCTCCTCGACCCGGGCAATGTCGGCATCAGGTTTGCCGTAGCAGAGGCCGGTCAGAAGAAGCAGTGATATGAGGATCGGAAGATGGGTGAATCTGAGTCGCGGTTCGCTCATGTCGCCTCCACACGTTCCCGGAACCCGTCGCCCTCGCTGCCTCGGCGGTCCAGCCGGTTCGTCCCCCGCGTCGCCCTGCGGCCAGACGAACACAGCATAAACGAAACTAATCGTTCAGTTGTTGCGGAAAAACACCGATCAAAAAGTCATGGCCAGCCCTCGAATTAGTGATAGAATATTCTCGACTACCGCTAAAGTGATGCGTGCCCGCCGCCTATCGGATTGCCCGCGTGCGCGCACGACTTGACTTTCGGGTGGCCAATTGCAGTTCAAATCGACCGGGGAATGTGAAAAGGGAGGCAACGATGAAGCGCAGAACTACTCGAGTGATCGTGCTGGTCTGGACCTTGATGTTCATATCGGCTGTAGCCGCAGAAGAGGCACAGTGTCGGGCGATCGTGTCAACCGTCTATACCAGAACCGTCGGTGAACAGATTCCCGACGGGCCTCCTGGCGGCGGAGCCGGCACTCCACTGCTGGACACGATCAACGTCCCGCTGACCACCCTTGTCGAGGGCATCGAGGTCTACCTGGATATTTCGATGGTGGACTGGACGAGCGACCTGATCGTCAGGCTCACGTCTCCCAGCGGAACCCAGCTGGGTCTGGCGTGGATCGGTGAAGGCGGGATTCCGCCGACCAATATCATCGGCTGGTTCCCCGTCGATTTCACTCCCCACGACGACATGGACCAGTGGATCGGTGAAGTCACCGAGGGCGCCTGGGTGCTGGACTGCCGGGACTACTCCAACGGCGCAGTCGGTACGTTGAACCAATGGCAGCTGAAGATCACCTACGACGACTCGGTCGCCAACGAGCAGGATACCTGGGGTGGTATCAAGGCGCTGTATCGGTAGCGATCACGGCGACCAGGCACAAGTGCCCCCCGGCGAATTCGACCACGATCGGATTTACGCCAGGGGGCACTTTCCTTTTGGGTAGCCGGTAGGGTACAGTCCTCCGGTACTCGTTAGACATCCACCCCCAGGACAGGAGCCCAATGACCCGCCACCGCACCACCATCAGCCTTCTGGTCGGCCTCGTGGCCCTCGTACTGGCCAGTCCCGGCGCGGCTCAACGTATCGTAGCGGTCGGCGACCTGCACGGTGACCTCAGCGCCACCCGGCAGGCCCTGCTCCTGGCCGGCGCCATCGACGAAAACGACCACTGGATCGGCGGCGAACTGATCCTGGTTCAAACTGGAGACCAGCTCGATCGGGGTGATGAAGAACAAGCCATCCTCGAGTTGCTTGACCGCTTGCAGGACGAGGCGGAGGCCGCGGGTGGGAAGGTGCACATTCTCAACGGCAACCACGAGTTGATGAATGCCCGGCCGGACCTGCGTTATGTCACCGAGGGAGGCTTCGCCGACTTCCAGGACGCGGTGGCCATCACCGCAGAGGATTCGTTGCTGCTGGCCCACGAACCGGAGCAACGGGCACGGGTCGCCGCTTTCCGACCCGGCGCACCCTACGCCCTGATGCTGGCCGAGCGGCCCGTCGTTTTGATCATCGGTCGCAACGTATTCGTGCACGGATCACTGCTGCCGGCCCACCTGGACTACGGGATCGATCGGCTCAACCGGGAGGTCAGCCAGTGGTTGCTGGGCCAGGGCGATCCCCCGGAATTCATCCACACCGGCAAGAGTCCGACCTGGGCCCGCAATTACTCCGACGACGTCGACACCGACGATTGTCAGGAACTGGCGAACGTGCTGGAACGACTGGGCGCCGATCGCATGATCGTGGGGCACACGGTACAGGAGAACGGAATCGGCCCTCTGTGCGAGGGCCGGGTGTGGTGCATCGATTCGGGGATATCCGAGTACTACGGCAACAAGATCGAAGTGCTGGAGATCACTGGGGACGAGATCAAGGTCTTGCGCTGACCCTGCAACGTCGATCCTACTGGGCCAACCCCCGCTGCCAATCCGTGACCAGGTGTAGGTAGGAAATCTCGGCCTGCGATGACGGATCGGTTCCAGACTGAAGGATGAGCGCCCCATCGGGATGCAGGTCGTAAAAACAGCCCCGGTCGTTGGGCGAGGAAACCGTCAGCATGAACGTGGCGTTGCCGACGCGAAACGTCTGTCCACTCCCATCGACCGAATAGGCGTCCAGATTCCCGTTGAAGCGACTGACCCACAGCTGCTGGCCGTCCCGGCTCCATTTGGGATAGACGGCACCATCGGTGGTTACCTGCCATTTACGCTGTCCCCCCGCCGCGGGGATGACGAAAATATCCCAGCCAGCGGCAGTCTCGGTGTGGTAAGCAATCCAACGACCGTCCGGCGAGTACATGGCTCCCCCCAGATGTCCGTCCGGGGAGGCCGCCAGAGTCACCACCTCATCGCTACCAGAGGCAAGCGAAAGTCGCCGAGCTTCGAGATTGTTGTCCTCCCGCACGTAGTCCAGCAGCAGGTACTGGTCGTCCGGACTCACGCTCGAGGGGGCAATCGCGCGCTCCGATTCAAACAGGATGGCGGCGCCGCCCTGTCCCTCCACGGGCTGTTGCATGACGCTGTAGTTGCCACCCTCCGCCGACGCGTAATACAGATACTCGCCACTGGCCGACCAGCAGGGACGGGTCTCGTCGCCCGGCGCAAAAGTGAAGCGGGTCCGCAAGCCTGTGCCCAGGTCCACTAGCCACAAATCCGTGCCTTCGTTCGAGGCATCGCGTACCTCGATGGCAGCGAGCCTACCGTCGGGAGATATCAGCGGATGGAAGACCTGACCGGGTTCACCCACCTGCTCTTGCACACCGTTTTCGATGCCGGTCCAGAACATCATCTGTCCGACTCGGGCCGAGACTCCGGTCTGATAGACCAGCATGCCGGTGAGATCAGGACTGAAACTCCCCACCGCGGCGCCGGGGATGGTCAGGATGTTCTCCACCAGCGGTGTGCCACCTTCCAGGAGTCGTTCCTGGTCCGGCGTGAACGGCGTGGCCATCAACACATCCTCACGGACCGTCAGCAGGTGTCCGTTGACGTAATCCGCATGACTCTGCGACTGGGCGATGATCCTGGAAGCAACCGCCGTATCCAGGGCAGCAAGAATCACGCTGTTGTTCTCACCGCTGTTGGTGACGCGGCCGGTAAAGATGAATTCACTGCCGCCGGGCAGAAACCGGGGATGACGATGGGAATCGTGCTCGGAACCAATGGTGGTCAACTGGGTGGGTTCACCGCCGATGGCCGGAACCCTGAATATGCCGCTGTCGGCCGTCGGCGCAAAGATGATGTCGCCGTGCTCATTCCAGGATCCACCCTTGCCGTTCGCCGCCACACACAGGGTCACCGGGGGGCCGCCGCCGACCGCGACCTTCTTGAGCTTTCCGCCGGTGGGTTCGAAGAAGCCGATGAACCTGCTGTCCGGGGACCAGAACGGATACGCCGCCCCTTCCGTACCGGAGATGATGACGGATTCCCCCTTGTCCAGATGCCGCAGATACAGGCGGGTAACGCCCTCTCCATCGACGGCCGTGAAGGCCACCATCGTGCCTTCGGGCGAGATGACCGCCGGACCGGGAGCTGCGCCGGCCAGGTTGTAGTCCGTATCGCGCGGTGGCGGGATCATGGCGTGCAACAAGGGCGCCGGGTCGGGCCGGGCCAGGACCTTCCAGCCCAGGAAAGAGCCGGCCAGGAGACACACCGCAACCATCCCCGCCAGCATCAGGACCGGAACCCGGGCCTGGGTGCGCTCCGCGGGCATTGCGGCCATTCCCAGCTGGGAGAAGCTCAAACTGGATCCACTGGCGCCGGCATCCTGCAGGAAGATGCGGGCTTCACCGATATCCCGCAGGCGTTGCTTGGGATTGCGCTCGAGGCAGCGCTCGATCAGGCGGCAGAGACCGGGCGCCTCATCCACGGGCAGCGACGACCACTCGGGTTCAGCGCGCAGTACTGCGGCGAGGGTATCGCTGACGGTCTCGCCATGGAAGAGTTGCTTGCCCGTCAACATCTCGAACAGGATCACGCCGAAAGCCCAGATGTCGGCTCTGCGGTCCACGGCGTTGCCACGAGCCTGCTCCGGGCTCATGTAGGCGGCGGTGCCCAGGATGGTGCCGACCTGGGTCATGGCCGCGGTGATGGTCGGCGACGCGGACGACTCCGAGGGATTCGCACTGTCTCCCAACCAGGCCTGGGCCAGGCCGAAGTCCAGGATCTTGATCTCACCATCCTCGGTTTCCATGATGTTGGCGGGCTTGAGATCGCGATGGACGATGCCGGTCTCGTGGGCGGCCTCCAGGCCGGCGGCCAGCTGCCGAGCAATGCTCAAGGTGTCCGCAACGGGCACCGGCCCCTTCTTCATCCGCGGAGTCAATTCCGCGCCGCTGATCAGCTCCATCACCAGGAAGCGAGTCCCCTCGAACTCTTCGAAGCCGTAGACCGAGGCCACATTGGCATGCTGGAGGCTGGCCAGAGCCCGGGCCTCTCGCTCGAACCGGGCTTCCCGCTCGGCATCCCCGCTCAACTCGGCGGGCAGGATCTTGATGGCCACGTCCCGGCCCAGCTTGGTGTCCCGGGCCCGGAACACGGCGCCCATCCCGCCTTTTCCTATCTGGTCGACGATCTCGTAATGCAGCAGCGTCTTGCCGATCATAACAATCCCTCGTTTATGGACAGTATTCGTCCTGTTTCGAGGGCACACGTTAGCACCGTTGGATACGCAATGTCAACCTGACGGCCCGGATTGTCGGATCAGAGGACCGGCATCACTTCCTCATCTGC
>Ga0070729_10003244_pt1 | contig 19309 bp, 8 predicted proteins | sample tdDd472_FD_66725 | JGI IMG/M metagenome (GOLD analysis project Ga0070729, IMG submission 66725) | Marine sediment microbial communities from the Atlantic coast under amendment with organic carbon and nitrate - tdDd47.2 | ecosystem: Environmental > Aquatic > Marine > Coastal > Sediment | place... | reverse complement strand
GAAGAAGAGGAACAAACGGTTCAAGCTAAACTCAGTATTGGACAACCGGGTGACAAATATGAACAAGAAGCTGACAGTGTTGCGGAAGCGGTAATGAATATACCTGCAACCGGGCTCACCCAACAACCAACCGAGGAACAAGAGGAAACCGTTCAGCCTAAAGTTGAAAGACACTTAAATAGTAAGCAACATTTTACGGAAGGTGAAGGTGATTCAGGTCATTCTCAAATCCTGAGACAGGTAGAAGAAGACATTGAAGAGCCAGTTCAGGCAGGGCCGGTTTTACGTAAAGATAAAGGCCATACCGGAATTAAGTTTATTGTCAATGTAAATGAACCGGAACAAGAGGCAAGAGAAGAGTTGCAAAGAAAACCCAACATTTTTAGGCGAATCAACAGGAAAATATCATCACTGCGCTTGCTAAAAACCAGATCTTCGGGCAATTCAGAATCTTCAACCTCCCAATTCGAATCTTCTCTTAATCAGTCGAAGGGCGGTGGGTCTTTAATGGATAGTGAAACCCGTACTTTTATGGAATCTCAGTTTGAGGCAGATTTTGGCGGCGTCCGGGTTCACACAGATAGCCAGGCAGTACAAATGAGTGAACAAATTAATGCCCAGGCCTTCACACATGGGAATCATATTTATTTTAATGAAGGAAAATACAACCCGCATTCTTCTCAGGGTAAAAATCTGTTGGCCCATGAACTGACGCATACTGTTCAGCAGGGTGCTTCGGTTCAGAAAAAATCTGCAAAAAGAAAAATTCAGAGAAAGGTTAACTTTTACAATGCCCGTTCAAAAATCCAAAGGTCCTGGTTGGGTGATGCCTGGGATACTGTTTCTGACGCGGCAAGTGAAGCAGTGGAGGCAGTAACTGATACCTTAGAGGCCGGATTGAACTGGGTAAAGGATCAGTTCAGTGGATTTGTTCAGCAGGTACCGGGATATAAATTACTTTCGGTTGTATTGGGGCAGGATCCTGTTACAGGTTCCCCGGTAGACCGCAATGGCAGGAATTTTATAGAAGCAGGACTGGACATTATTCCCTTTGGGAATCTGTTTAAACAAAAACTGGAAGAGACTGGAAAAATGGAAGAGGCTGCTGCCTGGCTGGATATTCAGATTGCCAGTCTTGATGGTGTTAGTCTCTCAGCCATCCTTTCTGATCTTAGCGCCTTCTGGGATAGCCTTTCAGTTACTGATGTTGGTAATCCGACAGGTGTTCTTGAACGTGCTGCAAACATAATCCGTAATCCAATTGGCAAGATCATCACCTTTGTCGGAAATGTCGCCACTGAGTTCCTGCGTATTGTTAAAAATTTTGTACTGACGGAATTGGCCGTTTTTGTTCGCGATAATACCCGTGGGTATCCCCTTCTCTCAGTAATTCTGGAGAAAGATCCCATCACCGAAGAACCTGTTGAGCGTAACGGTATAAACCTGATCAAAGGATTCATGTTGCTCTCGGCAGAAGGGGAGGAGCAACTCAGGCAGATGGAAGAGAGCGGATCGCTTCAGGAGGCAGCAGACTGGGTTGATGGGGTTGTGGCGCGGCTTGACCTTTCATGGGATGTAATACGAAATATTTTTGCAGAGGCTTGGGACTTAATTTCCATCGAAAGCCTGATGAGCCCATTGGAGACCTTTCAGCAATTAGTAACATTGTTTGCCGGACCTGTTGGAAGGATTATTAATTTTTTGATAGAGGTTGGAATTAAAATTCTGGAGTTGATAAAAAAAGCTATCCTCAGTCGCCTCGCAGCATTTGCTCGTAACACAAGGGGTTATCCGCTCATCACCGTTTTACTTGGTAAGGATCCCTTCACTGAACAGAAGGTAGAACGCAATCCCGAAAATATTATTCATGGATTTATGAGCCTGAAAGATGGCGGAGAAGAACAGTTTCAGCAGATGAAGGAGTCAGGGGCAATTCAGCGTACTACGGCCTGGATTGAAGGAGCAGTAGAACAACTGGGGTTTACCTGGGGGTATATCACTGGGCTTTTCTTACAGGTGTGGAATTCATTCAGTCTGCAGGATCTGGCAGCACCCCTTGAGGCCTTTGCCCGTATTGTGGCACTTTTTGCTTCTCCAATACGACGTCTTTTTGCCTTTATCTGGGAGGTAGTAAAGAAGGTGGTGGAGATCATTCTGATCATTATGAACTTCCCGATAAACCTGGTAAACAACATAATCACAAAGGCATTACAAGCTATAAATGATATAAAAAGAGATCCGATTGGTTTCCTGAAGAACATCCTCAAAGCGATTAAGCAGGGTTTCTCAAACTTCTTCGATAACATACTAAAACACCTCCTGAACGGACTTACCGGATGGCTATTTGGGGAGTTGAAGGATGCCGGTATTAGCCCACCCAAAGATTTCACACTGGGATCGATATTTGGATTTGTCCTTGATGTTCTGGGACTCAGCATTGAGCGAATTTGGGAGAAACTAGGTGACAAAATAGGTCATGAAAAAGTGGAAAAAGTACGGAGCATGATCGATCAATTAACAGGTGTATGGACTTTTGTTAAAGATGTAATGGTCCGGGGCCCTGTTGCCATATGGGAATACATTGTCGAGAAGATCAGTGATCTTTGGGATATGGTACTTGCAAGTATCCGGGATTGGGTAATGACAAAGATTGTACAGCAGATGGTAACTAAATTGCTGAGCATGCTTGACCCAACAGGCATAATGGCTGTGGTCAACAGTGTAATTGCCCTTTATAATGCCATTCAGTCATTCGTACGGTATTTACGTGAAATGCTTGAGATCGTCAATTCCTTTGTTGAGGGTGTCGCCGAAATAGCCAGGGGAGATGTGAACAGGGCAGCAGAGTTCCTTGAAAACTCCCTGGGGAGGGCTATGCCTGTGGCAATAGGATTCCTTGCCAACCAGGTAGGGCTGGGAAGTATAGGAAAAAAAATCGGTGAAATGATAAGTGCTGTCAGGGAGAAAGTTGACAATGCACTTGACTGGCTGATCGATAAGGCAGTTAAGGCTGGGACAGGTTTTCTTGTTATGGTAAAGGGTGGCGTAAATGCCGTAAAGGAAGGAGTAAGTAATCTTGCTGAGTGGTGGACAGGTAAAACATCGTTTAAAACTAAAGGTGGAGAATCTCATCAACTATATTACGAAAATCATGGTGGAAGTGTTGTTCCAATGGTAGCCAGTGACAATCCACAAAATGTGAAGGATCGCCTTGATGTGTTTGATCGGGATGGCAACTCAGATATAAAAGGAAAGGTTAGTAAAGCAAGAAGGGAACTGGTAAAAGCTGAGGAAAGCAGCAAACATCAACAACCTTTTGATGACATGCCTCTGGTTGCTGTGCTCCAGGATCTCTTTGAACTGGAGGAAGGTCATGGAGGTCCGGTAAAGTATGGGGATGTTGAGGTTTCCCCCATGGTTAACTATACTGCGGGAACATTAACACTGGGGAATAAAAGCAATACAGTTGGTAAAAAAATGGAGGCAAGTTTTCTTGCATCTAACCATCCCCAAGGTTCAGGTCCAGGAACTTCTCAGGCTGATATCTTTACAGTTCTGCCTACCCTTAGTAATGTGGAAAAACCGGAACATGGAAGCCGTGATGCTAACTCTATGTTTATTAAAGGACATCTTCTGAATGATAATTTGGGAGGACCAGGTGAGGATAAAAATTTATTTCCAATTACACAAAAAGCAAACCAGGAACATGAGAGGAATATTGAAGCTGATGCGAAGGATCTTGTTAATACACAGGGCTATATAGTAAATTACATTGTTGAGGTACAGAATATTGCCAAACAACCAGCAGTGAATCTCGGTGGTAACACGTTTGATCCTGTTAATGCGGATTTCAAATGTGAACTATCCACATATGAGAAAGTTGGTGAAGGGCTCGAAAAGAAAGGTACACCATTTAAGGCTGTAAATATTCGTTCAACATATCTCGAACCCGCAGCAGCTGTTTCTCTTGTTGGTGAGGGTAAGATCGATGAAGAATCAGCCCGGTTTAGTGAACATGATGAAAGTAATGTGGAATGGGCACCTGGCAGCTCAAGAAATTCTGCATCGAAGCAGTCGCCTTTCAGTGGTGATGAGAAGAGTCAACTGGTTGAAATTGGTAAAAATACAGTTATAAATGAGTTGAAAAAAATCAGCCAGGTAGGAAACGATAAAGCCAATACTGCATGGAACTGGCTTGTTAACAACGGAAATGCTGAGGGCTTGGGTGACAGGCTGATTCCACAGATTGAGAGCGCTGCAAAGGAGTCTTTGGAAAAATCAAGAGAGGCTTCGGAAGAATGATGCTATTTAGGAGTACTCAGCATCACAATTGTCAGAGTTCGTCAGCAAAAATGTACAAATACAATATGTAATGAAGTCAGGATCAAAGAGAAGAAGCAGAACCCGTAACAGCAGAGCGGTTGCTAATATTAAAACAGGGCCGGTTTTGTTTGGGAACAGTATTTTTTCAGATCAGAAAAAACCAGCTAATGGCAAAGAAGGATTATGCCAGGGAGCTGATTTTCCACCTGCTGAAATTTGGTTCAGTCATCCAAAACTGGCACGCATTAGGAACAATGAAGCCCTCATGGCTTTTGGGTCGAGAGGCAGTTGTGTAGCATTGGTTCAACAGGCCGTTGTGGCCTGGGGTTGTGAAGAAGGATTCAATAATCTGTTGCCAAAGTTTGGAGTTGATGGTATTTTTGGTAGTGAAACCCGATCTGCTGTCAGGACATTCCAATTGGGACAATTTATAAAAGATGATGGTATTGTTGGTCCGATTACCATGGGTGAGCTCGATCATCATATTCTTGGCGGACAGCAAACCTGCCCTTCAGGAACAACGCCGGTGGCCACATTTGTGTCAGCAACAGAAACCCAAACAAATCAAACAGCTTGTGTGCCTCCCGGCCCTCATCCGCTTTCAAAAAATTGTCCATGTGGTTGTCCCCTGCCTGTTCCTTCTGGTGCGAACCCTTCTGTAGGCGATATTTGTAAAGTTCAAAAAAATGCAACATCTGTCGATGATAACAACGTGATTTTCTGTCCCAATGAAAATGACCCGGTAAAAGTAATTGCCAAAGAATCTGCAGGCTTTTTAAAGGTGGAGTTGCTCAGGCACAAAAATAAAACTGTTCATATTCAGAAAAACTTTGTTAAGGATCCCGCACCTTTGTCAATAGCTCATCAAACAAGATTCCAGGCACCCGATGGATCAAACGGAACACGTACCGATGTTGCTGTGGGTGAAGTTGTTGATTTTACTGGTAGTATCTCAGGTAATTGGTCGGCCACCGCTGGTACTCCTAAGAGCAAAAACAATGTTAATGCTTTTGTTTGGACTGCACCCAGCAGGGCAAAAACAGTTACGATTACATTATCACTTGGGAGTTCCACGACATCAGTTGTTATGGGTGTTATCGAACCCAAAAAAATTACAGCTGACAAGATAAGAGAAGTTGCGATACCGGCCGGTACTGTGGGAGCAGGGATGGTGCTGAGGTTCAACTATCATCCTAAGAAGGTTTCGTTTGGTAACCTCCAATCCAAGGAGGTATCGGGGCCTGCATCGAATATTAAAAAATATTTTAAGAAAAGATACACCAAGGACGAACTAAAGCATGATTCAAAAGATACCTTTTTCGATATCAGGCAGAACAACAAAGACGATGCCCTGGATACAGCCAAAGATATTCGTAAGAGAACACCCTTTGAGTTTGGTACCTATGCCTGGGAAATCCCAAATAAATTTAAGGTTAAAACAGAGAGCGGCGATGGCAAGAAATTCGAAGATGTTACTCAATTCTTCCATATGGTTGATGCTACAGGAAAGATGAGGATACTTAAAGCCGGCGCTGAAGTAGAGCGATCACCATAAATCCTATTTCTGTACTTATGCAACAGTTAAACAATTTTTCTTTTTTTCTGTTTTTATATAAAATGAGTGCATACGACGTAGCGTTTAATTCCTGTCAATTTTAATCCTCAACGCAAAGCGCAAAGCGCAAAACGCAAAACGTCAAACGCAAAACGTCAAACGCAAAACGCAACTTACAATGAGAGTAGAAAGAATAGCCGACCATGAGGCACGATTTGATACCGATGGCAACGATAGCCTTGGTAAGGTTTTTAACCTGAGTAACAAATCAATTGATATTCCCGGTGGGGCGGATCAGATGGAATATGTTAAAGCTGATCCCGTTTCCGGAGATGAGTCCTTTTTTTATAAAGAACAGGTTGAAAAAGATCAGGTCGTTTTGCATTACACTGCCGGATACCTGAAGGGAGACTTTGCTTCACTCACAAAACCTGATAATCATGTTTCAGTACCTTTTATTATTGGGCGGAATGGAACGATTTACAATTTGTTTTCCTCACGATACTGGTCTTATCATTTAGGGCCCGGCGCCCTGGGAGGTAATAAAAACAGGAGCTCGCGTACCATTGGAATTGAAATTTCAAATATTGGTGGACTAAAAAGGGTAGGGGACCAGATGCACTCCAATTATGCAAATGATGTGTTTTGTGATGCCAGCCAGAACGAATTCTATGTTTCACAGCAATACCGCAGGTTTGATTTTTATGCTACCTACACTGAAGCCCAGTACCAGAGCCTGATTGTACTTTTGAAATATCTTACTGCTACTTATAATATTGAACCTAAATTCCTTGATGAAGCAGTTCGCTACGATGCACACATAAGAGCGTCAACTTTTGGTGGAATAGTTTCGCACGTTAACTACAGGTCAAATGAAAAAGAGGACATTGGCCCCGCCTTTGATTGGCAGAAGATTATTGATGGGCTCAATTCTGCCGGGTAATTAAAATATTTTAACTGACCTACCATATTTTCCGGACCGAATGTTCTATTAGTTTTTGTACCTTTGGTTGTTGTGTTTTTATCAGCAATTAAGCCCAAAAGCTATGATCTTAGACCTTGGAAATATTAAACTTTTACAAACCAATGATGCTGGTGATGAAATTCGCCAAATCAGCCACCATCCTGAACTTACACCCTTCCTCACCGAAAAATGGCAATACCCTAACCCAATGCCTGAAAACATGGGCTTTACAATTTATGAAGGTGAAGAGATTATCGGACAGGTATCTTTTAAATCGATAAGGTGGTTTAACCGAAAAGCGGAGTTAGGCCTTTTTATTAAACCTGAGTTTCAAGGCAAAAAGTACGGACTAAAAACTTTGGAAGCAATGATGGAGCATGCCTTTGGTAATCTCAATTTTTACAGGTTGGAAGCCGAAGTGATCGAATACAATGAAAAAGCGCAAAAATTGGTTGAAATGATGGGATTCACCCTTGAAGGACGTTTGCGTCAGGCTAAATATTTCGAAGGAAAATACTATGATATTTTAAGGTATGGCATATTGAAACATGAGTTTGATGTTTCCTACAAAGACCGAAATCAACAATGAAGTTACAAATCCTGAGTGATATTCATTTGGAGTTCGAAAATTTTGAGATTCCACATACTGACGCCGATGTTATTGTCCTTGCTGGTGATATTGGGGTTGGGCTAAAAGGACTTGAATGGGCAGAGGCTTCCATGTTCGAAAAACCAACGGTTTACATCAACGGCAACCACGAATATTACCGTCATGCCCATCCCAAATTACTGAACAAAATGAGTGAAATGGAATTCGAATCTGATATTTATTTTCTCGAAAAAAATGAATGTACAATCGGAGGTGTGCGATTTCTGGGTTGTACCCTGTGGACAGATTTCGGCCTTCAGGGGAATGTTCCCATGGCAATATTGGATGCCGACTCGCGAATGAATGATTTTAAGCTGATCCGAAACAGTTCAAGAGGCTACGCAAAATTCCATCCAAACGATTCCCTGGTGCTTCACCGTGAATCGGTTTACTGGCTTGAGCAATGTTTGCAGCAATCCCATCCAAAAACTGTAGTTGTCACACATCATGCACCATCTATTAAATCAATTCCAGATCATTATCAAGGAAGCGGGCTTAACCCCGCATTTGCATCAGATTTGACGGAACTGATATTAACCTATCAACCCGACTTGTGGATACACGGGCATTTGCATTCACCCAGTGACTATCGTATCGGAAAAACAAGGGTGATTTGCAATCCTAAAGGCTACCCACAAGAAAATAATACTGGATTTGTTGCAGATTTTGTAGTTGAGATTTAGAACAAATTGCGCAATTCAAAACAAAAGCCGCCCGAAAGTATCGAAGCGGCTTTATCAGCAGTTAAACCCATAAAAAATAAAATATGTTAAGTTGATTTGGGTTTCAGGTTATTCCTTTAATAGGATAATTCGTATGGTTTAATTTTCTGTTTTGCTCTGTTTCAGGTATTTATCCAGGAATATTAAAATCTTTCCGTTGGCTTCAATCTGGTTTTCTTTCTTAACAAATCCGTGTCCTTCATCTTCAAACAAAACATACTCTACCGGTGCCCCGTTAGCTCGGGCCGCCTCTACAATTTCATCCGATTCAACCTGGAGTACCCGTGGATCCTGTGCACCTTGAAGTACCATTGTTGGTTGCACGATGTTGTCGGCATGAAACAGGGGTGATATTTTATGCAGTCGAACAGAATCTGTTGCCGGGTCACCCATTTCCTGGTAAAGAGCCTCACGGTACGACTCCCACCAGGGTGGGATGCTTTGTAAGGTCCTAAGCCAATTGGTTACACCAAATAAATTCACTCCTACGGCAAAAGCTTTGGGTTGAGATGTCAGGGCTTGCATTACCATATAGCCACCATAGGAACCACCGATAATCCCGATTTTGTCAGGGTCTACAAGGTCTGTTTCTGCCAGGTAGTTTTTAGCATAGATGCAATCCATCAGGTCACCTTCGCCATGGTTTCGGTCATCCATTCTGTAAAAAGTTTTGCCATAGCCACTGCTGCCACGATTGTTTACAGCAATAATTGCATACCCATGGTTTACAAGATATTGAACCAATGGCCTGTAATACAATGTTGATTGTCCACCGGGGCCACCATGTACCCATACAAGGGCTGGAACTTTATTTTTTGGGGATGCCTGGTGGGGCATATATAGAATGGCGGGTATTACGATGCCATCAAATGATTCATATCTCACTACCTTGCCTTCTACCAGGTCATCTGTATTGATTTCTGGGTTGAGTGTACTTGTAAGTTTTTTTACATCCCTGGTTTTAATGTTGTACACATACAAGTCACTTGTCGACTTTGATGTGCCAGCAGAAAAGCTCATCATATTTTCGCTGCGTGAAATTCTTATTGAGCTGATCTCCCCCGAGATTACATCAGGAAAATCTACAGGATTCATGGTTTTTGCGTCGAACAAATAAATTTTGGTGCGGGCATCTTCATTTACACCGATAACAAGATATTTTTCATTGTAGGAGAAATAGCCATAGGAGACATTCCAATCAGCTTCGTATATTTTTTTTCGTTCACCGTTTTCAATATCGTACCGCATCAGGTAGGTAAATTCAGCTCCCTCATCGGTACGGTAAAAGAAATACCTGTTGTCAAGACTGAAGTCCATAGCCGAGTAACTTGAGTTCGGATCATCAGGAGAAATCAGAATCAATTCTTTTGTTTGGGCATCGTACAGGTAAAGTTCGTTGATTGAGGATGTGATGGCCTTAGAAAGTGCAAAATAACGTTCATTGGTCGATAATCCAGCCAGGGAATATCCATCTGTATTTTCATAAAGCAGGCTGGGATTAAAAGTATCGATGTCCATTTTATACAAATCCATAAAGCGCTGATCACGCTTGTTTGAAGTAAAGTAGAAGGCATCATCAATCCTGCTCCAGCCAAAATAGGAACTCCTTGCTTCCGGGCCAGGGGTGAGATCTGTTACAGTACCATCCAGGTCGCGCATAAAGATATGATACACTTCATTGCCATTGTTGTCGCTTCTGAAAAGGATGCGGTTATCGTCGGGAAAAAATCTTGTGGCAAAAATAGAACTGGTGTCTGAATGAGTAATCGGCTCCGGTATTCCACCATCAACTGAAAGGGTGAAAGCATTATAAATACCCGATTGGTTACTGGTTAGCAATACCTGGCTTTCGTCATGTGAAAACGATCCACCACCAATACTCGTATTGTTCATAAACTGCTCGATGGTGTATTGTTTTACATCTTTGGGTTGATCTCCATCCTCTGTGCAAGAGATAAATGCAAGGGTTGATAGGATCATTGAAATAGCAATAAGTCTTCTCATAAAATTATCGTTTGTAAATTTAGTTGCATCCAAACTATCAAGGAATGTGCCGTTGATTTTAGGTTTTGATTTAGAGTGTTTTGTGGGTGAATCAACGGCAGGTGAATTTTTAGTGGTGTTCGTTAATGTAAAATTGTTTGTTCAATATTGAACAGTAGTTACTTTGTTCCCAACATGTCAAAGCGATGTAGTCTTTTGGATTAATTGAAGTTTTTTCATATTTTTGTTTCACTCTCTTTATTTCAATAATTTAATTTTTAGTGAAATGAAAATGATTAAATGCATCGTTCTAAGCGCAACAGTCCTGTTGTTTCATTGTCAAATATTATTCTCCAGTCCTGTTTCAGAAACATCAGCACGCAGAGTTGCTATTAACACATGCATTGAACGGTGCGACCAGTTTCCGGCAAATCTGAAAATAGATGAGCATTTGCTATTACAGGAAAATTCTGTTACACTCTGCTATATTTATAATTTTAGTGAGCCAAACCCTGGGTTTGTCATTATTTCTGCTGTTGATGCAGTGACTCCTGTTTTAGCTTATTCCTTCATAGATGCCTATAGCCCCGAAAATCAACCACCACAATTTGAATACATTTTGGCAAGCTTTAAAAAACAAATTAAGTATGCCATCAAAAACCAAGTTCAGCCTTCAGAAATAGTGAGTGATGAGTGGGCAAGACTGGACAGGAAATCTACTGATTTTACCAGGAGTGCCGAACATCAGCAAATGGGGCCGTTAATTCAATCAACATGGAACCAGTATTTTCCTTACAATGAACTTTGCCCGGGCGGGGCCCTTGTAGGTTGTGTTGCGGTGTGTATGGGCCAAATTATGAAATATTGGAGCTATCCTCTTCAGGGTGAGAGCTCGCATTCATATTATCTCTATAACTACGGAACATTATCGGCTGATTTTGGTGCTGCCACATATGCTTACGATAGCATGCCCCACTCCTCCTCTGTAAGTAATTTGCCGATGGCCAAACTGCTTTATCATTGCGGTGTATCTGTAGAAATGAACTACAGCACTTCCAGTTCAGGAGCATATCTCGAGGGGTACACCGGAGCAATGAGTGCAATGCAGAGGTATTTTAAATTCGATCCTGACATGTACTATGATAAACGCTATAAGTATCCTGACTCGGCATGGCACGAAAAGATTTTTCATGAAATTGATAATTACCGGCCTATGATTTACACAGGTTCGGATTGGATGACATGGGCATCACATGCCTGGAATCTTGATGGATATGAACTCGTTGGCGATCTGGTTCATTTTCATATGAATTGGGGTTGGGGTGGTTCTTACAACGGCTACTATTACCTTGATGATCTCACCCCCGGGTACAGCGATTATACCATGGGGCAGGAAGCAGTATTTAACATCTTTCCATATGCTGCTAATTCGATTACCTGTTATCCTCAAAATACTGATTATTGTACGGGCACTACCAATGCGAGTGAAAAAATTAAAAACAGCCTTGTGTTCGGAAGTGACCCTGAAGACGGCTGGATGTCGTTTGATATTTCCTCAATCCCTGATGGGGCTGAAATTTATTCCGTGGTTTTTAACGGCTATGTTTACGAAAGATATAAACCGGATTGGGCAATTACTCATGTTGGCATTGATCCTTTAACAGCTACACCTGCTGACCTTCATGATGATATTGTTGCTGAGCAGGATGTTGGCTATTACTATTCAAGAAATGAACAAAATATTAATCTGCCTTTAGATTGGCGGAGGTATATGCTCTCCGGGTCGGTAAGTGAAGACCTGCAAGATGCTCTGCTAGCAGATAAATTTACAATTGGAATAGCAAACAAACAGCCCAATGCTTTCCGCTACATTCGGTACCAGGGCTGGAACGAGGATAATCCTCCTTTCTTAAAAGTGACTTTTGCAGCATATGGCGAACTCGAAGGACATGTTACTGAGTATGGCTCAGGTTCGCCTCTTGAAAATATGTACGTTAATATTGGCAGATTGACTGATACTACCGATGCAAACGGATATTATCATTTCGATAAGGTTCCGATAGGGAATTATGATGTTTTAGTGGAAGCCAATGGTAATGCCAACACAAATGGAAATCCTTATTTTAATCAAACAATAAATAATGTTGCCGTTGCTGATGGTGATTTAACAAATGCTAATGTTGTTATGGAGTGGGCAGAGATTGCGCTTGATCCCACATCGGTGAATGTTTCCGTAAATCCGGGTGAAATTTATAATGAAAATTTTACGATTTTGAATAATGGTCCCGGGCCATTAGATTACCACTGTTATATTTCACAAAATATCGGGGATCCTTTAATGGATTTTGATATTGAGCTTGTTCTTGATGATAACGCACCCTGGGGCTGTGCCTTTGATGGAACACACCTTTGGATTACCGGTGGCAAAGTGCAAAACCAGGATCACTTTATTTATAAATTAGATCATTTTGGCAATTTGGTTGAAACTTATGACCAGGGAACAACTTCATCGATGGGCATGAAGAACATGACTTTTGATGGTACATATCTTTATAGTGTGGATGACTTTGGCTTTTATCGGATAAACCCCGTGGATGGAAACGTTGAATTGATGTTTCCTGAAGCTGATTTCCCTGAAGATATTCCACAAATGTATGGCCTGGTATGGGTTCCAGATATTGGTTTCATAACCAATTATCAAGATGAGGGATTTGTTGTGTTTGACGAAACAGGAGTTCAAATTGGAGTACTCCCAAATTCTGAAATTTACGCTTATGACATGGGTTACGACCACATTAATAATTGTTTGTGGATATCACAGGCACCAAAATATACATTCGTTCAATACAGCCTGGAAACATTTTCTTTAACAGGTTTGTCCATCCAGGTACCGGATCTGGAAGGCATGGATTTCCAATGGGCAAAGTCGGCCGGCTTTGCAACTGATCTTGTAGAAGGTAAAACAACATTGTTTGGCCTTGTTGGTGGTAACCCGAGGGATAGGTTTTTTGCAATTGAACTGGAAAACTGGTTGCAACTGGAGGGGAATGCTTATGGTGTCGTTCCGGGAGAAGGGAAAGGATCGCTTGATATTGAATTAAGAATTGAACCCGGGCAAATGGCTGAAGCAACAAAAACGATTGATGTTGTAATTGTAAATACCTCAGGAGCAAATGATACCTTACCAGTTACTATAGAAAACAACTATATCCACGGAAGTATCAGTGGTTATGTTACCGAATATGGAGGCGTAACTCCTGTACCTAATACAACGATTGAGTTAAACGGAATGAGCGATGTAACCGACAATCTTGGATTTTATCAATTTGAAAACCTTGCAATTGGGTATTATTCCTTGAGTGTAAGTTCGCCTGACTTTATTGATTCCATTTATCGTGAGGTACCCGTGCCCGGACCACCAGCGGAGTTTAATATTCAACTTTTGTGGACCGAAATTGATGTTAATCCTTCATCAGTTAGTATAAATTTAAATCCGGATAGCGAATTGGAAACTTCATTTCAAATTTTAAATACCGGACCCGGTGACCTGGTTTACAACTGTGATCTGGTTTTTCCTGAAAAATCTAAATCACCCTCAATTTTGGTTGTCGACAAAGACTTGAGTTGTGAGGAACTTTGGGGCGGCGAATATCGTGCAGATGAATGGTACAGTTTTCAGATGGCACTTGATGAAAGTGGCTGCTCTTACACATATTACGAAGTGCTTGCATCCTGGGTCGATGGCCCCGACCTGGAAACAATGCAGCAATACGATCTGATCTTCTGGTTCACAGGTGAGGTGGATGGCTGGTCATGCCTTACGATTAATGACGAAAATAATCTTTCCGATTACCTCGATGATGGGGGCTATTTATTCTTTTCTTCTCAGGATTATTTAAGCCAGTTTGCTGAGGAGGAGGAGGAATTCTACCTGTGGCCCGGATTGTTTGCCTTCGACTATCTTGGTGTTGAAGGAGGTCAGTGCGATCAATGGAATGTTTTCTTGTGGAACAGCCTCGAAATTCAGGGTGTTACTGGATCAATTATGGAAGGGTTGGTGTTTGATGTAGGGTCTATGTACGTGTTCGCCAATCACAGAATTGATAACCTTTGGGATCATAATGGAATAGAAATGTTTTATGTTGATCCTGATGGAGGTTGGGATGGACCCTGTGCCCTCCAATACGAAACTGAAAACTTTAAAACAGTATTTTCTACAGCCTCAATCGCGAACGTTGACGACTTGCAAATGCGTGCTGAAATTTTATCAAGGATTATTGAAAGAAGCGATATGCAATGGCTGGAAATTACCGAAAATCAATCAGGCAAAGTTGGTGGAACTGCCAAAGGATCACTGGATGTAGGTTTGAAGTTTATTTCCGATGGTTTGGGAGTGGGAATATATAATGCGGAAATTCTTATTCATAACAATGGGCCCGATTCACCATATTCTGTCCCGGTTGTGCTTAACGTAACTGATGCAGCTACTGTGGACCTTAAGGTATTTCTGGAAGGTTCTTTTGTAGAAACTGGTATGGATCCGGTGATGTGCCAGAAAGGTTTGGTGCCCCTGGAACAACCATTCAATAAAGCGCCATGGAATTATACAGGCGATGAATCCGTAGAATCCATCCCAAACAACGTTGTCATTGATTGGATTTTGGTTGACTTTCGGGACGCAACGGATGCTGCTTCAGCTAATGAAGCCTCTATCATTAAGCAGCAGGCAGCTTTTTTACTGAGCGATGGTTCAATTGTTGATTTAGATGGGGCCAGTAAGTTGCTGTTTGAAGAAACCATCTCTAACAACCTGTTTTTTGCCATAAGGCATACAAACCATATTGGGGTTTTGTCTTCTATTGCAGTTAATTTTGTTGATGGAACCTACCTTTACGATTTTTCAACCAGTGCTACCAACGTATTTGGTGGTGAAGCAGGATATAAACAACTTACAGGTGGAATTTGTGGAATGGTGGCCGGTGATGCCAATGCGGATGGTGAAATTGATGATGATGACTTTTTAATCTGGAGGATTAGTGCTGGTAAAGCTGGTTTTTATCCTGGTGATTTTACACTGGATGGGGAGGTGGACAATATTGATAAAAATGCTTTCTGGTATCCAAATCGTGACAAGGAGTGCCAGGTGCCTGAGTAAAAATAAAGCAGAAACTTTTCTGTAATTTAATTCCAGGAAGGCACAAGGCTCAAAGTATATGTATTAATAAAAGATAATTGCTAATGCCCGATAATCCTTAAAATTAGAAATGAGTTAAAAACAAAATTACCATGAAGCTAAAATTACTACTATTCGGAATTTTAACCTGTTATTGCTTAACATCATTTTGCCAGGGTTTTGTATCAGAAGATAATCAATGGAATGTTAGATTAACCTCTTTTGGATCAAGTACTGAAATATTTGTGGTGCAAGGAGATTCTGTTTACAATTCGATTATCTATAAAAAAATATGGATGACTTATGACTCTACCCTAAGCGGTATGATGTACCAGGGTTTGGTGCGGGAATACGATAGTGTGGTTTATTATGTTCCGCACAACGGAACCGAGGGCCTTCTGTATGACTTTAATCTGGAAGTGGGAGAAAATGCTTTTATAAAAAATGTCTTTTGTGGAGAGCTGGAATTGGAGGTAGTGGTAGTCGGTATAGATACTGTTGAATTTTTTGGCGTTGAAAGAAAGCGGTGGCATTTGGAAAGCGAGGGATGGACAGAATATTGGCTTGAAGGAATAGGTAGCCTTAGCGGGCCTTTGTATTCATTTTACCCATTGTGCATTATTTGCCCTGTGTGGGATTTGCTCTGTTTTCATGAAAATGAAGATTTACTTTATATTATGCCAGGACAGACAACTTGTTATCAGACTTCTGTAGGTATTGATGATGTCAGGAATGGAACAGGAGTAATAGTCAGCCCAAATCCGGTAAGCCATGGTGAGCAATATAAAATTTATGCAAATCGGCCCATTAAAAGTGTAAATATATTCAACTCAGTTGGACTTCCAGTAAATCAGTTTGATTTTACTCCCGATCAACAAATCGTCCTCGAAACGAGACAAATGAAGCCCGGTTTGTATATGATAATCATTGAAACTACAGTTGGAAATAGCATCACAAAAAAGCTAATCATTCAATAAATTTTTGGCGCTGAACTAACGAACTTTCCATTTAATACCGATTGAAATTTGAAATGCGCCACAAATTCGCTTTGCTTTTTCTTACGCTTTAAATTTACACCTGCCTACCGTAACGTCCGTGCAGGCAGGTCGGCATTAACCATATAAACACCAAAATTTCTCGTGTACGTACTGGAGAAATTTTGGTGTTAAATTGGTATTATTACTTTTGCCGTCCAATTCTAAGGATAATACATGGACAATTTCTGGAAGGATTTACCAAAGCCCGTTTTTACACTTGCCCCGATGGAAGATGTGACCGACACTACTTTTCGTCAGTTGGTGATGGAAATTTCGAATCCTCAATATTTTCATGTGGTTTTTACCGAGTTCACCTCAACGGATGGTTTATGCCATTCCGTGGGACGTCCAAATGTAATCAGCCGGTTCAGGGTAAATGATTCGGAAAGAGAAATACTTAAGAAAACAGGAATTAAATTGGTTGCACAGATATGGGGTGCAAATCCTGAGAAATATTATAAATCGGTGAAGTCGATTTGTGAAGAATTTGATTTTGATGGAATTGATATCAATATGGGGTGTCCTGTGAAGAAAATTGTAAAGCAGGGTGCCTGTTCGGCGTTGATCGGAAACAATGAGTTGGTAAAAGAAATTATTCAGGCTACTAAAGAAGCCTCCTGCATTCCCGTAAGCGTAAAAACCCGGACTGGCATTAAAAAGCATGATACCGAAAATTGGATTGGCCATTTGCTGGAACAGGACCTGGCGGCTATAACTTTGCATGGGCGTACTCAAAAAGACCAATCTGAAGCACCCGCCGATTGGAATGAGATTGCTCTAGCTGTTCAATTAAGGAGCTCCTCAGGAAAGGACATCCCAGTGTACGGCAATGGGGATGTGGTGAGTGTAGAGGATGCCATTAAAAAATGTGAGGAAACAGGTGCTGATGGTGTGATGGTTGGCCGGGGTATTTTTCATAATCCATGGTTTTTCAATTTCCCTCAGACTGAAATCAGCACTCAGCAGAGGCTTGATCTTTTATGGCGACACGTCGACCTGTTTACACAAACCTGGGGCAGCGAAAAACATTTTGCCATTCTGAAGCGATTCTTTAAAATCTACACCAATAGTTTTTATGGAGCTGGCCACCTCAGGGCGGAATTGATGGAAACCAATTCTTCTGAAGAAGTACGTAAAGTGCTAGATGGCTTTAATGCTTCACTGGTATAATAAAAAAAACCGCCCCGGTTAAAGGGCGGCCATGAACAAAGATTTAGCTTTCTTGAAAATTACCTTTTTATAAATTTAAGGGTTTCTACACCTTCCATAGTTAATATTCTGAGGAAATAAATTCCCGGCTCCAGGCTAGAAATATCTACTTGATAGGTTGTATTGTCAATTCCATTCATCTGATGAGTCAGGTTACCTCTAACGTCGAACAAACCTATGCTGTTTATTGCATTTGGCGAGTAAATGGTAACATGCGAGCCAGAGGCAGGATTAGGATACACACTGAGTCCATCAATGACTTCAGCCGTTGCAACTGAGGGTGGTAAAAATGGCTGGCTAACCACCAGTATCTCATTATCACTTGATATTGCTTCGGTGGATGCAGAAATCTTGATTTCATCAATGTACACATCATCATTCTTTCCACTCGCATCACACATGAACCTAATCTTCATATCAGTTGGGAAGTTGTATTCTGTTTCCCAAATGTTAACAAGTGTTGAGTAGATAATTCCATTTTCAAAATCTATTCCTTGAGCAAAGGTAGCAACAGTATGCCATTCTGCACCATCATAGTATTGTACCCAGAAATCCTCATTGGAATTATCCATACTTATTGCCAAAAAGCTAAATTCTACCTGAACCTGAACAAACCCAGCAGAGTGAACATCAATACCATTTGTTAGATAAAATGATGAGCTTATACCACGATCTTCTTCAATATTAGCTGCGTTGTTACCCTGTGGCGCATTGGACCCAGTGTGCAATTTGCAATGTTTTCCACCATCAGTCCATATTCCCCAACCATCTTCAAAATCAGTATATGTCAATTCAATTGGGCCCGTAACGATATCTCCGGTTGTAAATGATCCTGTTGCACAGCCTGCTGCTGTCCCTACCTGATTATGGGGAATGATTTGCCAGTAATAGTTTGTGAATGGTTCAAGGGAACCCAGAGGAGTGTAGTTACTAACATTGCCAATTTCCTTACCATTTTCAATATTAGTTGGGGGATAATCTGTTCCAAAATATATGAAATAACCAGCTGCATAATCAGCCTTACTCCAGCTTAATTGAGTAAAAGTGCTTATGTCTGTACTCCCCTCTTCCGGACTTAACAAGGTTGCACAGTCGGGTGCTACCGAAGCAACAGTAGCAGAAATTCTAATCTCATCAATGTAAACATCGTCATCGTCTCTACCGGCATCACACATAAATCTTATCTTCATGTCGATAGGGAAATTGTAGTCTGATGCAAAAATGCTTACCTGCTCAGTATATAGAATTTCGTTCTCAAAGTCAATACCCTTAGCATAAGTAGCCACAGTATGCCATAAAGTTCCATCAAAATATTGTAACCAAAAATCTTCATTTGTCTTATCCATGCTTATGGCAATAAATTTAAACTCAACGTCAATTTGATAGTAGCCAGGAGTTTGGACATCTACTCCATTTGTTAAGTAGAATGAGGAATTAACCCCTGAATTATCCTGAATATTGGCTGCATTATTGCCTTGAGGTGCATAAGTTCCATCGGTGTAAAGCTTACAGTCTTTACCGCCATCGGTCCAGATTCCCCAACCATTCTCAAAATCAGTGTAGCTCAATTCAACAGGACCGGATGGTGCTTCTTCTGTAGCGAATGACCATGTTGAACAACCAACGGCATCACCACCCGGGCTGTAAGGCACTACTTTCCATGAGTAAGTTGTGCTGTAATTCAGGTCACCGGC
>Ga0070729_10003242_pt1 | contig 19317 bp, 18 predicted proteins | sample tdDd472_FD_66725 | JGI IMG/M metagenome (GOLD analysis project Ga0070729, IMG submission 66725) | Marine sediment microbial communities from the Atlantic coast under amendment with organic carbon and nitrate - tdDd47.2 | ecosystem: Environmental > Aquatic > Marine > Coastal > Sediment | place... | reverse complement strand
TGTTTGGAGACGATGCAAAGCTCTCAACAATCTTCAACCGCTTAGCAATTTTCATCCGAGCCTGCATTGATCGTGTCTTACGAAGCTTTTCCTTAAGCTCACCAACGAGGAGCGCTAAGTCTTCTTTTTCAAGAAGTTCTCGTATAGCATCACCACCCATGATCGCTCGGAATGCATCGATACCCCACTTCTCTTGAGCTTCACGATATTCGTTGTCGTTCAAGAGTTGCTTTCGCTCGAGTGTTGTCGTACCTGGATCGATAACAACATATTCCTCATAATAGATAACGCGCTCAAGATCTGATACGCTCATCCCAAGAATATTACCGATTCGTGAAGGTTGAGTTTTGAAGAACCAGATGTGTACCACAGGTACAGCAAGTTCAATGTGAGCCATTCGCTCTCTTCGAACTTTTGAAAGGGTTACTTCAACACCACAACGGTCACAAACGATACCTTTGTGTTTGATCTTTTTGTACTTTCCGCACGCACATTCCCAGTCTTTGGTAGGTCCAAATATCTTTTCACAGAAAAGGCCACCTTTCTCTGGTTTGAACGTTCTGTAGTTGATTGTCTCAGGTTTTTTTATCTCACCACGTGACCAATCATTTCTAATCACATCATCTGATGCGATTTGTATAGTCAATTTGTCAAATTCTGAATCTAACAATTCTTCCTGCACGTATGTCTCCTGAGATTAAACTTCTTCCGCGGCTTTTTCTGCTCGAACGTCGAGGCAGAGTCCCTGCATTTCTTTTACAAGTACGTTGAATGATTCTGGCGTACCCGCCTTAAGCATGTTGTCACCTTTTACGACTGACTCGTAAATACGTGTTCTACCTGCCACATCATCCGACTTAACGGTCAACATTTCCTGAAGAAGGTGCGCTGCGCCATATGCTTCAAGCGCCCATACCTCCATCTCACCAAATCGCTGACCACCCATCTGCGCCTTACCACCAAGTGGTTGCTGCGTTACGAGTGAGTACGGACCAATCGCACGAGCGTGGATTTTATCCGCAACAAGGTGAGAAAGTTTCAGCATGTAAATGTATCCTACTACGACGCTGTTATCGAACTTTTCACCAGTTCTTCCGTCGAAAAGTTCCATTTTTCCGTCATCTGGGTATCCTACTTCCTGCATCATTTCCCAAATTTTATCCTCTGGGAAACCTTCAAATACAGGTGCCTTCACATAGATACCTTTCTTTCGGGCTGCAATACCGAGGTGAGTCTCAAGAAGCTGTCCCATGTTCATACGAGATGGTACCCCAAGTGGGTTCAGAATGATCTCGATAGTTTGACCATCTGGTAGGTATGGCATGTCTGCTTCTGGAACGATGTTAGAAACGACACCCTTGTTACCGTGTCGACCCGCCATCTTATCACCAACTTGTAGTTTTCTCTTCGTAGCGATGTATACTTTCACCTGGCGAATAACACCTGGATCAAGCTCAGCATCACCTTTTCTCATGAACTCAATTTCAGACTTGTGTTGCATTTCAAGCTTCTGATTCTCAAGTTCATACCAGCGAAGAATTTCCTTCAGTGTATTGTACATCTCGTTGTCTGGAATGATCAGGTTATCTGGATTTTCAGACTCAAGATATTCGAGGATATCTTGTGTAATGGTGTTTCCAGCTTCGATAACCGCATCACCAGAAATTCGGTGAAGAATCGGCTCTGGAGCTTGCTCATTAAGGAGAAGGGCTCCAAGCTTTTCATGGAGTTGAAGGTTCAACTCTTCTTCTTTCTCTTTGTATTCTTTGTGAATATCTTTAATTCGAGATGCTTCTTCAACCATTTCATCATCGGTTTTAGAAAGTCTATCACGACGGCTAAAGACCTTCACATCCATGACAACACCTTCCGTTCCAGGAGGCACTGTAAGTGATGCGTCTTTTACATCAGAAGCTTTCTCTCCGAAGATAGCTCGAAGGAGTCTTTCCTCAGGGGAGAGCTCAGTTTCTGATTTAGGAGTAATCTTACCAACAAGAATATCACCAGGTTTAACCTCAGCACCGATACGGATGATACCGTCTTCACCAAGATTAGCAAGCGCTTCCTCAGAAACGTTAGGAATATCACGAGTGATTTCCTCTTTACCAATCTTTGTCTCGCGAGCAGTTACTTCATACTCTTCAAGGTAAATCGAAGTGTAATAATCCTGACGAGTGAGCTTCTCAGAAATGATGATCGCATCCTCGTAGTTGTAACCACACCAAGGCATGAACGCTACAAGTACGTTCTTACCAAGTGCTACTTCACCCTTATCAGTCGAAGGACCGTCAGCAATAACGTCACCAGCTTTTACTTCGTCATTAACATTACAAAGTGGAGTCTGGTTTACGCATGTACCTGAGTTCGATCGAAGGTACTTCTTAAGGTGGTATGTTTTCTTATTTAGTGGGTTTGCTTTTGCAGCAATAACAATTCTAAAACCATCAACATATTCAACGGTTCCATCCTCTTCTGCAACAATAACAGCACCGGAGTCACGAGCAATTCGCGCCTCAAGTCCTGTTCCAACGATTGGAGCATCAGTTTCAAGGAGAGGAACTGCCTGACGTTGCATGTTCGAACCCATAAGCGCTCGGTTAGCATCATCGTGCTCAAGGAATGGAATCAAACCTGTCACAACAGATACAAGCTGCTTCGAAGAGACGTCCATGTGAGTCACAAGCTTCGTCTCGATCTTCATTGGTTCACCTTTGTATCGGCACCAGCAAATATCTTCAGCAAACATGTTATGGTCATCAAGTGCAGCTGACGCCTGTGCAATAACACAGGTTTCTTCTTGATCAGCAGTCATGTACTCGATTTCATCCGTAACAACGCCGTCACGTACGATGAGGTATGGAGTCTCAATAAACCCAAACTCGTTGATCTTCGCATAGGTTGAAAGGGAGGTAATCAAACCAATGTTTGGACCTTCAGGAGTCTCGATTGGACAAATACGACCGTAGTGACTTGGATGAACGTCTCGAACTTCAAAACCTGCTCGCTCTCTATTCAATCCACCAGGCCCAAGAGATGAAAGACGACGTTTGTGCGTCAGCTCAGATACAGGGTTTGTCTGGTCCATGAATTGAGAAAGCTGCGAACGGCCAAAGAAGTCCTTAAGAACACCAGCCAAACCTTTGGCTGAAACAAGCTTTCCTGGAGTTAATGTGTCAGAAGAGAAATCAAATAGGTTCATTCTCTCTTTGATGATTTTTTCCATTCGAGCCAGACCGATACGGCACTGGTTCTGGATCAACTCACCAACAGATCGAATACGTCTGTTACCAAGGTGGTCGATATCATCAGTGTATGCTTTTTCGTCGCCGGCTTTCAATCGAACGAGGTACTTAAGGGCCTCAACAATATCCTCTTTCTTCAGAGTTACTGTCTCTAGTTCCTCGTCATTGATTTCCTGACCAAGCTTCGTGTTTAGCTTGTAACGTCCAACCCGTCCAAGGTTATATCGTTTTGGATCGAAGAAAAGACGCATGATAGCAGAACGAGCATTCGAAAGTGTTGCTGGTTCGCCTGGTCTGATCTTTCTATAGAAATCTTTCAACGCTGATTCGTATGAGTCAGTCGGGTCTTTTGCAAGCATTTTGATGATTGGGCTTGTCTCGTCAGCATCTTCAGCTACGCGGAGGGCATTGATTCCACCGTCAAGCATTCGCTTCAACATCGCAGTTGTTAGCTTCTCTGCTGCTTTACCAAACACAACACCGTTGTCTTCATCAACAACATCCTCTGCAAGGATCTTTCCAACAAGCTTAGTGAAGTCTTTTTCCGACTTAAGCTTCACACGAACTGTGCTGAAGAATTCCTCGATGATATCCGCATCAGTCGAATATCCAAGGGTTCTGATGAAAGAGGTTGCAAGAACCTTTCTTCTTCTTTTCTTCCTGTCAACGTAAACGTACACAAGGTCATTAATATCAAATGAAGCTTCGAGCCAACTTCCTCTATAAGGAATGATTCGGAAGGAATACAGATTGGTTCCTTTTGAGTGCTTTTCAGACTCAAAAGCAATACCTGGAGATCTGTGAAGCTGAGAGACAATAACTCGTTCCGCCCCATTGATAACAAATGTCCCCTGTTCAGTCATGACAGGGATTGTACCCATGTACACTTCTTCTTCCTTGATCCCTGTTTCGTCAGTTAATCTAAACTTCACTTTCAAAGTGACGTTGTATGAGATTCCACGACGAACACACTCTTCTGGAGTGTACTTAGGAACACCAAGGCTGTATGACAGGTACTCTAAAACTGTCTTTTCATCGTACGATTTAATCGGAAAAATCTCGCGGAACACTTCCTCGAGACCAACGTTATCACGCTCATGTGGTAGTTTATCTGCTTGGAAAAATTCTTTGTACGATTTAATTTGAACTTCAATAAGATTAGGAAGATCAATTATCTCTTCCTTTTCTTGAAAACTCACCCGATTAGGCGGTCTTTTTAGCATAATGTGAGGCCTCCCAAAATTTATGGATAGCTCGGCTGAAGCTTCCATAGTAGTTATAACTCAGCTCAGTGAAGATGTAGTCGCACATACATCTAAAATAATTATTTCACCTGAGGAATAAATATACACCAAAGAGCAGATGCCCAAAAAGGGCTCTGCTCAAATCCATATACTATGCTTTAAACGCAAGGTGTAAATTAAACACCTTTACTTGACGCTTTAGCACCAGCTTCAGTAAGCTTTTTAACGATCTCGTCAGCTTCAGCTTTTGGAGCAGCTTCTTTCAATGTTTTTGGAGCTGCTTCAACAAGATCTTTCGCTTCTTTAAGACCTAGGCCTGTGATTTCTCGTACAATCTTGATGACGCCGATTTTCTTGTCAGCTGGGAAGCTGTCAAGAATTACGTCAAACTCAGTTGACTCAGCAGCAGCTTCAGCACCTGCAGCAGCAGGAGCAGCAGCCATCATCATTGGCGCAGCAGCAGCAGCTTCTACACCCCAAGTCTCTTCAAGAGCTGATTTTAGCTTTGAAAGATCTAGCACTGTAAGATTGCTAAGATCGTCTACTAGTTGTTGAATTTTATCTTCACTCACGGTTTAACCTCTCATATTCTTATTGTTCTGACTCTTCTTTCTTTCGCTTATTTTCCAAGCAATTTGGCACGCTAGTAAGCAGTGAATTGATAATACCCACAGTCTGTTGCATTGGTGCCGCAAGAACGCCCACAAACAGAGAGCGCATTTCTTGAGTGCTTGGTAGCTTAGATATAGCTTTTACGTCCTCGGTAGAAACTACAGCGCCATCAAAATGACCTGCAACTACCTCGAGGGTGTCTTCATTATCTTCAGAGAATTTGTAGAGCGCCTTGGTAGACTCGATTGTGTCTTCACCTGTAAACGCCACTGCAATATGTCCCTGCAGGCTGTCCTTATTAAACTCAATCCCAGTTTCATGAGCAGCTTTAAGGAATACACGCTTTGAACAAACGTAGAGGGAACCTCCAGTTTCTCTAAACGTATTTCTCAAATCCGCCGCTTTGTTAGGGTCGAGATTTTTATAAGAGAGCAGCACCATAGCAGGTGATTCGTCGATTCTCTCTCTGATATCGTCAAGTAAAAGTTGCTTTTCTTGTCTCATCGTTTCTGTAACCCTATTTAATTACTCGCAATTGAGTTTATTTCTAGGTTGATGCCTGGCCCCATTGTTGAAGATAGTACCATATTTTTTAGGTACTGACCTTTCGCAGAGGAAGGCTTAGCTCTATTAATCGCAGAAACAAGAGCCGTAACGTTTTCAGCAATTTTCTGTTTGTCGAAAGAAATCTTTCCAACAGAGTTATTGATAACGCTACTCTTATCGACTTTGAATTCAACTTTACCTTTTTTCAATTCAATAACAGCCTTTTCAACATCAGTTGTCACTGTTCCAGCTTTTGGAGTTGGCATAAGACCGCGAGGTCCAAGTACCTTACCAAGCTTTCCAACTTCCCGCATCATGTCGGGAGTTGCAATCACAGCATCAAAATCTGTCCAGCCTGCTTGAATTTTTTGGATGAGTTCATCATTGCCGACAAGGTCTGCACCTGCATCTTTTGCCTTTTTCTCATTATCACCCTTAGTGAGAACGAGTACTCGAAGTTGCTTCCCTGTACCATGTGGAAGTAGCACTGTGCTACGCACTTGCTGATCAGATTTACGTGGATCAATACCAGTTTTGATAGAGAGTTCCACTGTCTGGTCAAACTTGACAGGAGGGCAACTAAGTAGAATTTCGATAGCTTCCTCTAGAGAATATAGTTTCTCTTTGTCAAAGCTACTTTCAATCTTTCTTATTCGTTTTGATCTTTTGCCCATGTTTATGATCCTGCCTCAGCTACTTCAACATCAATTCCCATTGATCGAGCAGTACCCATGACAACCATACGAGCTGCTTCTTTCGATGCAACACGAAGGTCAGGCAGCTTTTTCTCAATGATAGCATCAACTTGCTTCATTGAAATTTTCGCTACTTTATCTCTGTTCGGTACTCCTGATCCCTTTTGGATACCAGCCGCCTTTTTGAGGAGTTCTGGTACAGGTGGCTGCTTTGTAATAAAATCAAAGCTTTTGTCAGAATATACGTTAATGACGACAGGAAGTACGTCTCCGCCCTTGTCCTGCGTCTTCGCGTTAAACTCCTTACAGAAAGCCATAATATTCACTCCAGCAGAACCAAGCGCTGGTCCGATCGGTGGTGCTGGGTTGGCCTTCCCTGCAGGTATCTGCAGTTTAAGGATTTTTTCTAGTTTTTTCTTCTTAGCCATCAGTATTCCATTTATTGTGCAGTAAATTATTCACTACACGTGGTTCGATGTTATTTATATTTCAGCGTCCACTGGTACTTCTTCAACCTGCCAGAATTCCAGGTCATCAACCCGGGTATCACGGCCGAAGATCGATACCATAACGCTCAGTCTTCCTTTTTCGTGGTTTACTTCTAGGACTGATCCTATGAAGTTCACGAAAACTCCATCAGTGATCTTAACTCGATCACCAACTTCAAATTTATGCTTATGAACTACTTCACCTTTTCGGGTTTGTAGCTCTCTAAGGATTTCATCAACTTCTTCATTTGACAATGGCACGGGCTTTCCTCCACCCATGAAGTCAATGACACCATTCGTGTTTTTAATGTACTGCCACGCATCGTCAGTCATATCCATTCTAACGAGAGCGTAACCAGGCCACAGCTTCTTCTCAGAGATTTTCTGCTCACCCTTTTTGACTTCAGCCACGTTTTCAGATGGTACGAGAACTTCCTCGACACAGTCGAGCATTCCCTTCGCTTCTCTATTCTCTAAAATCGCTCTCCGAACCTTTTTTTCGTGCCCCGAGAGAACCTGTATAACGAACCAACGCTTCATCTACCTATCCTGTAATTAACCGTGACAAGGTCGCAATACCCTGCAGTGCTGCTCTTAAAAAAAGATCAATTCCATAAATTGTGAATCCAAATGCGAAGATGGATCCTAATACAATCTTTGTGCATGTCTTTAATTCCTCTTTAGAAGTCCATGAGACTTTTCTCATTTCCTCTTTGAGCGACTCAACAAATCCCTTCTTTTTCACAGGGATCAAGTCTGTATTTTTCGCTGCACTAGGAGAAACTGTCATTTTCTGCTTTTTCTCTTCTTTCATGTTTTATTCGAGTGCGGAGGGATTCGAACCCCCGACCGTCGACTTTGGAGATCGATGCTCTACCAACTGAGCTACACACCCACATGCAGAAAAGCTGATCTACAACAAGACCAGCTTTCCATGCGTAAAATTATTGAATAATCTTCGTTACAGTACCTGCACCGATTGTTCTACCACCCTCACGGATCGCAAAACGCATTCCTTCTTCAATAGCTACTGGGCTGATTAGCTCTGCAGTGATCTCTACGTTATCACCAGGCATAACCATTTCAGTACCTTCTGGAAGTTGAACAGATCCTGTTACGTCAGTTGTTCTGATGAAGAACTGAGGTCTATAACCAGTGAAGAAAGGCTTGTGTCGACCACCTTCTTCTTTCTTCAATACGTATACAGTTCCAGAAAACTTCGTGTGAGGTTTTACTGAACCAGGCGCTGCAAGAACCATTCCTCTTTCGATATCTTTCTTGTCGATACCACGAAGAAGAATACCTACGTTCTCACCCGCTCTTGCTTCATCAAGAACCTTGTTGAACATTTCAAGACCAGTCGCAACTGTATCACGGCTTTCTCTAAGACCAACGATCTCAAGCTTGTCGTTCATTTTCACTACACCTTTCTCAACTCGGCCAGTAGCTACTGTACCTCGTCCTGGGATAGAGAAAACGTCCTCGACAGGCATTAGGAATGGCTTGTCAACTTCTCTTGTTGGCTCAGGAATTTTTTCATCAACTGTAGCCATTAGTTCTTTAATTTTTTCAACGTACTCTGCTTCACCTTCAAGTGCTTTAAGAGCTGATCCTCTAACAATTGCAGGATCTTTGAACCCATGAGACTCAAGTAGCTCTGCAATCTCCATCTCAACGAGATCAACAAGCTCTTCATCACCAGCGGCGATTTGGTCCATTTTGTTAAGGAATACAACAATGTTAGGTACTCCAACCTGTTTCGCTAGAAGAACGTGCTCTTTAGTCTGTGGCATTGGTCCGTCTGTAGCAGCAACAACAAGAATCGCTCCGTCCATCTGAGCAGCACCAGTAACCATGTTTTTAACGTAGTCGGCGTGTCCAGGACAGTCAACGTGCGCATAGTGTCGGTTAGGTGTTTCGTACTCAACGTGAGAAGAGTTAATAGTAATCCCTCTCGCCTTCTCTTCAGGACTGTTATCGATATCAGCGTAATCTCTGAATTTTCCGCCACCAGCTTCAGCAAGTACTTTTGTGATCGCAGCAGTTAGTGTGGTTTTACCGTGGTCAACGTGTCCAATAGTTCCGATGTTTACGTGCGGCTTGGACCTGTTAAACGCTTCTTTAGCCATGTAGTTTACCTCCGCTTAGCTCCAGTAAAATTTGATCGTTAATCAATTCTATTTTTAATTCTTTTCGACCCATGCCCAGAATAGGAATTGAACCTACGACCTTTTGCTTACCATGCAAATGCTCTACCCCTGAGCTATCTGGGCGTGTACATCTAATCCTTTGAAGACACGATGAATGCAACAAAGCATACGCCGCATCTCAAAAAATTGCAAGCAATAAATATAACTCCATTCACAATTCAAATTTTTCATCTAATTTGCTTTTTTCATACGGGAGCAGGAGCTCGTTTTCGAGCCCTATCAACCGTAAGACAAGCAGATTTTTTTGAATTTTGAAGCGGGAGCAATCTACGCCTGTTCTTTATTCCCCTCGAAATCTCTCTATCTTGAAATTTGGTTACCGTTGGCGGTATACAATACGTGCTTTCGACAAGTCGTACGGAGACATTTCAACTGTCACCACATCACCAACGAGCACACGAATGTTTCTCATCCTCATTTTTCCACAGAGGTGAGCCAAAACCTTCATACCATTTTTTAGGCCAACTCGAAAAGTCATGTTTGGCAACAACTCTTCAACAGTACCATCAATTTTTATAACGTCTTCTTTTGCCATCTTTGCTTTTGTAAAAAAGTAATCAGATAATAGCATAAAGTAATTTTCATATTAGTCAAGGCAGAATACGTACTTGTCCTTTTTTTGTTGAAGAGATAGCATAAAAGCATGAAAAATCAGTTTTTTGAGAACAGCACAAAGCTAGAATCGATGTTTTCAACACTCGGTTCGCCTGAAGCTAAATACAAGAAAATTATTGAATTAGGTCAGTCGATGCCTGCTTTTTCTGACGACAAGAGGATCGAGGAAAACAGGGTTCCCGGTTGCCAAAGTATATTATATATAGACTGTGAGATTTCAGACGGGAAGTTGCAGTTTGCTGCGTGGTCCGATGCACTGATTTCTAAAGGGCTTGCTGCTATAGCGGTTATCGCATTTAATGGATTAACACCCAATGAGATGCTAACAGCTTCAATGGAAGTTTTTCAAAAAATTGGTATCATATCTTCTCTCTCCCCAACTAGAGCAAATGGGTTTGCTAATTTATTAGTTAAAATGAAGCAAAAAACAATAAGTTTTATTAATTAATATACCTGGATTTATTTCACTTAATGCAATATCATGTTAATGAAATTAATAGCATGGTTGTGTATATATGGCAGTTGAGCTTTCTCCCTATCTAACTAAGTCCACTGAAAAAACGCTTTCAGATGCTTCATGGGATTCGTTTTACGCACATACTACATATAATTTTACACGATTTATCCTACTCTCCAGTGCGCTTGGGCTAATTTTTATCTCTGGCGCCATTAATCCTGTCTACGGTGTAATTACAGCTCTCTCCTTATATCAAGAAAAAACTGTAAAGCTGATCGACTCTCTCTGCCTCTCTTCCCTCGATGAGAAAAGAAAAACAACCGCAAGAGTACACGAAGTTGCTCAAAAAGTTTTTGAACGATCTCAAGCCATACGCCTTGATTCTCCACTCAATATCAAGAGAAAAATTAACGATTTTGGAATTGATATTGAACGCCTTCCCTATTACCGAAATTTTGAGGCAATTTATGGAGACCGAACATACACGCAATTAAAACCGGTTATTGCCCAAGTAGAGACTTGGAATAATGAAGTCTATGCTGCAAAAGAAGACATTAGAGTTGTTACTGAAGAAGCGAATGAGCTTGTTCGCTCATTGGAAGATGCTCCTATGAATGACGAGCATATTGCCACACTGGCCAAGATCGCTTCGAAGCGGAAAGAGGCATATGACATCGAAAAGTCAAGATTACTTCCCGCTCGCTTAAGGGCGGCTTATTTCCTTCACATTTTAAGCGATGTACACGAGGTTCGCTCTTTTAACACGCTTGGGAAAGTGATTCCAATGAATTATCAAATGCGGTCCCTAGTGGCAGAAGCGCTTGGGATTCCAAGAGAGGCTACCCGAGAACATGCACTTGCTCACGACACTTTTTTTATCACTAATTCTGGAAGAAAGTTAAGCAGAGACGAGGTTCTTCGGATGCCACTTAAAGACCTCGGAACTGTTCTTTTCTCTTAATCACACCTCACGTATACTACTCTCTAATTTTTAGCTAAAGAGGTCAAGAATGGGCATAGCTGTTATTGGGGAAAGTCAAATAATTCCTGTTGAATTCCACCGTTCCTTAAATCCGCATCTTTGGGTAGATTTGAATGATACGGTTAAGGAAGCAAAGCGTAACGAAAATTTTTATAATACGCTCTATGCCGCATCGCCATATATTCTTGCTGCCTGCTCTATTTCAGCACTTGCCATTGCCTATTTCTATGCTCCAGCTTTTATTTATATGACTGCTGGTGGACTCTTCGTGGGCAACCAAGTATGCTTCCATACGGTTATTCCCCACCTCACACACTCCTACCACCAAAACCATGTGCTTGCAAACGACAGTGAAGATTATTTGAATGAAGAACGCTCGATTCAAACAGAGATTCGTAGCTGGGAAGACGTTCGGGCTCAATTCCGAGAGTTTCATATTTCTGATACAAATGCCCATGCGATTTGCAATCAGGTATCCACTGAACATCCTCATCTAGCAATATTAAGAGCAATCGCAATAGAGCGAGTACTGAAACGAACGATCGTAAAGTACGAAAGAAAGACAGAAGAACTTCAAGACCAAGTAAATGTCCTAAGGCACGCTTTCCAAAATCAACAGTTTTTACTTCCTCAACGAGAGGCCGCTGAGAAAAGGGATGAATTGGTTGAAAAACAAGAAGACTTATTCAGATTGAAGTCACTTTTGATCGAACAAAAGATACGAGCAGCCTTTATCCTTACAGTTTTATCGAGACCAAATGAAAGACGTAAGGTCCATGACTTTGGAGCTGTTACACTCAAAAGTCACGATGAAACAGTCGATGAGGAGAGAATGACAGGAATACGAGCTGCCTTTGTCCGTAAACGAAGTGCAGATCGTGTTGAGATTACAACTCGTGAATGGATTCTCGATGCTGCGCTTGAAGAGGTCGCACAAAGACTCTTCGATGTGAATGGGACAGTATGATTATTAATGAGGAAGAAGCGACCAGACTGTTACTTTCAGAGCATATTGTCGCTCTACCAACAGAAACAGTGTATGGTCTTTCTGGCCTCTACCATAGTGTAGATGCGCACAATGCAATCTACAGGGCAAAAAACCGCCCTAAAAGCAATCCGCTTATCGTACATATTTCCTCTTTTGATCAGCTTTCTCTTTTTGCTGAAGAGCCGACCGAGATACAACGCGCTCTTGCTTCAAGGTTTTGGCCAGGGCCACTCACACTTCTTTTTACAGCCAAAAGTAACCTGCCTGCCTCTATCACGACATCAGAAGGAACGGTTGCAGTACGAATGCCCAACCACCCGGTTTTCTTACGAATTCTAGAGCATACAGGACCTCTTGTAGCCCCTTCCGCAAACCTTTCTGGACGTCCATCCCCTACACGAGCTCTTCATGTGGAACACGATTACGATTCGACGATTCCTGTTGTCGATGGTGGCGCATGCACAAGCGGTGTGGAGTCGACTATTATCAGAATTGTGGATGAGAAATGTCATATTCTGAGAGAAGGCGCTCTTTCGAAGGAGATGCTTGAGCGGTTTGTTCCAGTCGAAAAGGGTTTCCATGACATGGTGGTGCCAGGTGCCCGGTTCAAACACTATTCCCCTCAAACACCACTGCTACCGCTTGCATGTGGACCAGTGAATGCGGTGATCGGGTTTAGTAACAAATCGTATGAAGCTGAACACGTTTTTTCTCTTGGTGATTCAAGAAGACCTGAGGCTATTGCCCAATCTCTCTACGCGGTTTTACGAAGTATCGATGCATGCTCGTTTGATGAAGTGCACGTCGATTTAGACTTTCCTTCATCTGGACTGTATTCAACAGTTCATGAACGACTAAATCGAGCAATGAGTCAACTAGATAAGGTCTAGAATTTGATAGGTAATTATTATCCCTGCGAAGGTAGCAAGGAAGGTAAGAAGGAGCTTTCCTCCACCAACTGTATATGGACCTTCAATACGTAACCGGTACCGCCCAATCCATACCATTGAGACTGGTATTAATCCATTGAGTATCGAGTCTCCAAATCCCCCCGTAATACTCAAGGCTGTAATGAATGCATTCGAGTATTTAATCGAAAAAAGAAGCGTTGGAATAACGACAATCAAACCCAAGACAATTTTTCCAAATCCTACATTCGGTATTCGAGCCGAATCGGAGATAAAATCGTATGTCCCAAGGGCAATTGCTAAGTACGATGTAACAAGCGCAAAAAAGCCAAAAAAATCAGCACTATAGGCTAGTACCGGAGACTCCACAAAATGGCGGAGAGACCAGGTTGCTGGTTTTCCTCCAGCCAACGCGGCATTTAGCCCATAGGTTCCTTCAAGTGGCACAATGCCTAGAACAATCGCCTGCCATACACCGTAGACTATGAATGGAATAGTGGTCCCCCAAAAGACGCAACGTCTCATTGCCTCTGGGTTCCGCTTCAGATAAGGGGTTAAACTTGGAACTATCATCTGATAACTAAACGTCGCTATAACAAGAGGAATCGCAAAGAAGCCTTTCCCCCAGTTTCTCTCAGCAAGAAGGGAGTGGTCTACCTCAGGAAACCCAAGACCTGTCATGAAGAAATACGCGATGATCATCCCAATAACGAGCAGTGAGTTTATCCGCCCAATAACATGTGTTCCTAGATAGAGCATCAAACCGAAGATCGCAGCAAAAATTATGCATCCTTCCCAATAGGCAACTTCATACCCCAAAAGGCCTCGCAGCGTGCTCATTATGAGCTCTGCACCCGCCGCATTATAGGCTATGAGAGATCCGTATCCCATGAAAAGAAAGAGAATCGCACTGATGATTTTCCCCGGAAGCCCAAGAAACCTCGTTGCCATAGTCATAACGTGCGCGCCTTCTTCCATCCACAGGTTTGCTTCAACAATGAGCAATCCAGTGCATGTCATAAAGGCCCAACATATCGCCATTATGGCTAGTGAGGGAATAAAGCCCGAGACGCCAACGTCAACAGGTAATGCGAGCATTCCTCCACCAATACACGCTCCAGTCACAAGAAGAAGCGCTCCAACTTGGTGAGAGAAAGGGACAGTTTGCTTTTCTTTCATCTAGTCTCCAAATTCGGGACTAGAGTAAATCATATTTTGCTTTATTGCAAGAAGATGAGGTTTTTTTGCTGCCCTGTGGTAACTTGCGGTTCCCCTTCAAACGGGATGTAGACATCGAGTTCGAGACGGACCCCAATTTCATTGGGGATATATATGCCCGGCTCAATAGAAAAACAGCTCCCTCTGATGAGTTGTCTATCGTCAATTGATTCGAAGCTATCTAGATTGGCGCCGGGGCCGTGGTCAGCCGTGTAGATGTTGTGACCAAGTCGATGTGTAAAAAACTGACCATACCCCGCCTCAGTAATAGTGGTTCGAGCCACTTCATCAAGCTCAAATCCTTTTACTATTTCTCCATGAGCATATCGATTGAGCAGAAGGGACAGCGCTTCATCCTGAGCCTGGAATACAGCAGCGAAGACTTCTTCCTGTTTTTGTGTAGCCTTATTCGCAAATATCCCCATTTCGGTCACATCTGCATAGACGGCACCTTCATCTCTTTTTTTACACCATAGGTCTATAAGAACAAGGTCTCCTTCCTTGAGTGACGCCGCTTTTGTTTCGATCACTTCGTAGTGGGGATTCGCTGCATTTTTCCCAAATGCAACAATTGGCCCACCTTCGAAAGTACATCCATTTTTCTCAAATATAGCGACGATACCTTGCTGAACTTCGTACTCAGAAATACCGGCTTTTTTTTGCCGAATGAGCTCCCAACTCGCATCAAGGGCTTCTCGAATCACTTTCGCCGCAAATGTATGCGACTCCAGCTGTTTTTTTGACAGGACGCAAATCACCTCTTGGAGAAAGTTGCCTGAGCTAATAACCTCTTTTCCAAAACTCCGAATAAGATCGATGGTACCCCCATCAACCATTGAAACGTTTGGAAGGTTCCCATGGGGTGAATATTCCATGGCAATAGTTTTTGCATGTGCCAATTCTTTTTCAAGTAGGCTTACAAGTGTATGTCGTCCTGTATACGTCTTTTTTTCGCCTGGCAGGTGCCCAACAACATCTTCTTCTACAGCATGTACAAGTGCAACTGGCGTTCCCGATGCAGGTACCCAGTAAAAAAGGCGCCTCGTGAGCATCACATCTTGCCCGATCTCTAAAAATTGAGTGGCGAGCGTGTTTGTCCCTTCATAGTCGTAGAGAAGCCAGCCATCGATCTTGTGTTGTTTCATATGGCTTTGAATCGCTTCTATCCGCTCTTTAATATTCATGAGACCTCTTAGTTGTAAACGCTTTGAATGAGTGATGATGCAGAGACTACTCTCAGTACAAGAAAAGGATCTTTCATTACTTTAAGCAAGAAATCTATACTTTTCTGCGATCGGATGTGTCCCATGGCTTGCAATATGTTAATTTTCGTCTCTCTTGAAGCGGTTTGATAAGTTGCCTCAAGGATAGGGTATGCTTGCTCATGCTCACCCATAAATGCGAGGATCAAGGCTGCTTGCAACCGTACAACCTCCGATTTATCCTCTAGAAGACCTCGGACTAGATCTATTGATTCTTCAACACCCTCCTGCACAAGGATTACTGCAGCATTAAAGGTCACTCCAAGTTGGGTGTTCGAAAGAAATGTTTTAAGCATCAATTCTGCTTCGGGATGTCGGCGAACCGCTAATATATTTATCAGCTCAAGTCGTGTTACTGAATCGATGTACAGCGGGTATTGCTGCATGACAAGGGTGTGTCGAACGTTGCTCGCTGTGACGACATGAAAAAGAGGATTCAGTCCAGATATGACCATGATTTTTTGCCTCAGTCTTTGCACAAGAAAAGCAATTTCGTTAAGAGCCCTTTTCGAACGTGACCCAGAGCTTATAATCCCTCGCGCGATATTCAGCCTCACATACGGGTCCGTTTGTTCTTTCATAAGATCGAGAAGCTCTTGCTCATGCTCATATGCGAAAAAGGAAATAGCACTAGATGCTGTTTGACGAAGGTGTGGATACGGACTGAAAAGCCACATTTTCAGTTTATCATACCCGATTCTATCTCCAGCTACAGCAAGTGCCCATGCAGCTGTGATGGCTACTTCACCATGAGAGTCATCTATGAGCGTTCGTACAGTGCTAAGGTACTCGCTAGACTTATTTTCAAGCAGGGCAAATGCGTTTATTGCAGCAACACGAACCTCAGGACTTGAATCTGAGAGAAGCGGCGCAATTTTTTTCAGGTATTCAGTTTTGGAAAAAGCTAAAACAATGTTCGCAGCAAGATGCCTCTCTCCAACTCTATTACTCTCAACGAGGCGTTGTACATCTTTTTCAGAAATATCTTCTCTAATCATGCAGAGGGCTGTCATTGCACTTCCCCTCTCATCCAAGGTCGTCCTTTGATCAGAGATGATTTTTTCGAGAAGTGGCAAGGCATCGGTAACTCTCAACTGACCAAGAGCTCGTATCAATTCAAGCCGCACATACCAAACTTTTTCACTCTGAACCTGTGAAAGGAGCGCATTAACTACTTTGCTATCTCGATACTGGTTTGAAAATTTTGCGCTCACAGACCGAATGATTGCATTCGGTGAAGAGAGCCCGCTTAGTAATATCGGCAAAGCTCTTGCATCTTGCGTAATGGATGCACCCACAATTGAGGTCATATGTACGTTGAGCTGGTTTGCATGCTTGGACAAAATCCCCCAAGCTAAAGCTTCGATTAAAGATCGATACGTCCCCTCATCCTCAATTTCACCGACAACCTTCTCCCAATGAGTGAAGGCTGTATCAATACTACCCCCTTGAGAAAGAGCACGTATTAGTGCCATTCGTATTTGGAGATTATTTGGATCACTGGAGAGCATTGCTTCAGCTTCTCGTGTTGCCTGGGGATAGTTTTTGATAAAGAGCTGATTATAGATTCTATTCAGCGGAAGCTTCGATTCACAAAATACATGCGACGAAAATGAAAAAAGGAGCAGGCTAGGCCATAGGACCGAGCTTTTTACCGCCGATAAGATGGAAGTGAAGATGGAAAATTGTTTGCCCTGCATCTGAACCGTTATTTGTCAGTACCCTATAGTTATCTTCTACATTGAACTCTTTTGCAAGTTTTTGCACAACTTCCATAATATGTGCAACAATTGACATCTCATTTTTTGGAATCTGCTGGAGCGACTGGTATTCCTTTTTAGGCATTATGAGCAGATGAACAGGCGCTGCTGGATTAATATCCTTTATTCCCACTACGAGGTCATCTTCATATACTTTTTCTGCAGGAATCTCTCCTGCGATAATTTTACCGAATATCGTTGCCATAATCCATTAACTCCAAAGCTCTTTTCACATCCTCTTTCGTTTCCCAAACAGAGATAAAACGTCCTTTATGACAAAAAATTGCCCCGCTGATACCAGTCTTGTCCTTCAGCTCTTTCTCCAAAAGGCCTGACCACTCTTCGGGAAGCGGTTTACGAACTTTCATACGCTCTGATAGTGACGGTGGAATCGCCCGTAATTTCCAGTGGACTCCGGCTGGCATCACGATAAATTCAGCTGGATGTGTCTCACCATCATGCTCAAAAAAAGCATCAATCCATGGAAGTGCCTTATCGAAGAAAAGCACGCGGCTATTTGATTCCATCTGACGAATGACATCTTCCTTGCACTTTTCGACATACGTAAAACGCGCTTTGAGCCGTTGTAGGTGACCAAGAGTAAAATCTACTGCATGAAAAAATGCAGCATCCCTTTCCTCATCTGAGGCTGAATGCTCAATAGGAAGAAAATTATGTATTACTCCTGAAAACGAGCAGTGCCCCACTTGCGGGGTTGTTTTCCCATTATCATGGGCATCGACGCCTGCCACCAAATTGTTATTATAGTAGTCATAGAGCCCTTGCGAAATCACCTCTTCCTGACGAAGGTGCTCGAGTATCATTCCAGCACTACTCAAGGAACCTTGGTATTCGAGTTGGTGATGATCAAATCGTTTTTGTGCTGGATCATATATACCACCAACATCACACACGTATTCGCATTCAGCAAGCTTTGCAGGGTTTCTCGTTCGAACAATTTTTGTTTTATCTATTAAATCGTGTAGAATTAGAAGCGCACAGGCAGTTACCTCGTCAGCATGAAAAGATCCATCATGTGTTCCGCAACTTCGCGTAAGAAATATTGATTCCATAAACTCCATCAAAAATGAACTTTAGGGTACTGAAGAAAAAAATATTTCTCAAGTACAAAGGATGTGCTAGACTCCGGATATGAGCGTAATACCAGTATCAACCTACTATGACCTTGTTACTCCTGACGGCATTATTGTCGAGTATGATCTTGTCGACGAATCAAGGTTAAATGCGACAATTGAAATAACCAATATCCCCTCCCACTTTATCGGTTTTACCTGTGATGAAGCGCACACCTTTTTCAATTTAAAAAGTACGATTGCACAACTTGGTGTCAACGGGATTGGACTTGCGTATACGCTTTCAAAAAAGCTAAAACGAGCAGAGGTTGAAGTCACCCTTACTGCTGTGGACGATCTCGGAAAAATCCTTTTGCAAAACCTGCACCATGGTGCACGTATTGGTAAGCTTTTCGCAGCCGAACCAACAAGAAGAGTTCGTGACCCATACTACCTTACACGGATGTTTGGCCGTTCTGACCGGCAAGGACGCCCCTTGCTGTCCCTTGGAGGCTTGCACGGAAGTGATGACCTCGTACTTGAAAAAATCGATGGGCGCGCCGTTGCCTTCTTGAAATTGCAAGAAGGACGTTTTCACTATGACGACTCTATTCGAGGCTTCATTCCAACACTGACAAGAGCATTAAGCGATCCAAACGTACAAACAAGAAAGCTTATCCACTTTTCTCAGGTGTGGCATGAGAATGAATCACGATCGCTTAAAGACGAAACACTGCTTCTCGTCCGGACTATACCCCTTCACATCAGAACCGTCTTTGCACGAGTTGTCGATGAACTTCTTCCAGAGGGTTTCTACCATACGACTGCTTCTGTTCTTCAGCCGGATACCTTTGCATCTGGCGATGTGTACGAGCTCTTCGGAAAGAGTAATGCTGAGTTGCACGACATTCCACTCGAGTTCTTTACGCTCGAACCCTTTCGTGAACACGTTTTCTTTGAGGACAGAGACCAGCTTCAAAATGTCATCGATAACAAGGAAACCCTCTTTAATGCTTT
>Ga0070729_10003240_pt1 | contig 19326 bp, 17 predicted proteins | sample tdDd472_FD_66725 | JGI IMG/M metagenome (GOLD analysis project Ga0070729, IMG submission 66725) | Marine sediment microbial communities from the Atlantic coast under amendment with organic carbon and nitrate - tdDd47.2 | ecosystem: Environmental > Aquatic > Marine > Coastal > Sediment | place... | reverse complement strand
TTATGCTCGTAGCGATTCTGCTAGCCGAAGGATTCATGTTTGTAAGGTGGACAGTTATTGGCGTTGTAAATCCCGGAGATGTAAACGCAAACCAAATTTATGCAGGAATTACCGATGCAACCGAGCCTAGCGATATTCTCTTGATTCCTTTTGAAGAACACGAACTACTTCCATCACGTTTTTGGGCTGGTACTCGGTTGGCAACTGAACGTGCATTATATGTAGATGATTTCAGTTTCCCAATGCTTGGGCAAGATGTTGCCGAATTCTGGGATAGACTTCAATTTGTAGAGTCATTCTACCAAGAACCACTGGAAATACAGCTTGAGTTGTGTCGTGAGGCAAACGTCGATTATTTTGTTTCAGATACAGTTGATCCATTGCTTGATGCTACGCCAACATTCGAGATGAATCCCGTGTATCTATATGCTTGCGAATCATAATATAAGCATTTTTCGCAAGCATCCTATACGAGTTAAGCCAGTTTATGCAGGTGGTTGATCGATACGTTCGCCTTCGGGGGTAACATAACCAATTAGACGGGCAGGATTCCCGACAACTAGTCCATAGTCTGGCACATCTTTTGTGACCACAGAACCAGCACCAATCATTGCCCACTTGCCTATTGTGATACCACATACAATTGTTGAATTCGCACCAATACTTGCACCTTTACTGACAAATGTTTCACTTACAACCCAATCATCTCCACGTTTTAAAGTACCATCAGGGTTAATGGCACGGGGAAACTTGTCGTTTGTGAATACAACGTGCGGTCCAACAAATACGCCGTCATCAATTGTTACACCATGAAATACGGATACATAATTTTGGATTTTGACCTGACTGCCTATAACAACATCTGTATCAATATGAACGCCATAGCCGAGGATACATTGCTCACCTAGCTTTGCACCACGCCGAACCATTGCATTTTGCCACACATAAGTTCCCTCACCGATGATTACGTCATCTTCAACTGTTGCGCTGGGGTGTATGAACATTACAAACTCCTGATAAATAGTGATTAAATAGACCTCAAACTAGATTGATTGAGTCTCCATTGCACCGCAAAGTTCATTCACCGTATCTACAATATATTGACGTTCTTCTTGTGTTAATTGTGGATGTACGGGTAAGCTCATGACTTCTTGTGTGGCTTTGTCGGATTCGGGTAATTCATAATGACTATATTGTTGTAGTGCAGGTTGTTTATGAATCAGTGATGGATAATAAATTCGTGCGCCGATTCCTTTTTCATTTAATTGATTTGCGAGTTGATCGCGTTGACCATTGGGAACACGGATGGTGTATTGATGATAGACATGTTTGCAATCTTTAAGTGTCACAGGGGTTTTAACATAGCTTAATTGCTCATTGAAGAATCCAGCATTTTCAATCCGTTGGTCTGTCCAGTCGCCCAAATTATCAAGTTGTACGTTACCAATAGCGGCTTGAATATTCATCATACGCATATTGTAACCAACGACTTCATGATGGTATTGCTGGTTCATACCTTGATTGCGAATCATACGCAATTGTCTTGCAATTTCATCATCATTGGTCAAAATCATGCCACCTTCACCAGTGGTCATATTTTTGGAGGGATAAAAGCTAAAACTAGCTGTTCCATATGTCCCAACAAAGCGGTCACTGATTTTTGCACCATGCGCTTGTGCGGCATCTTCAAGCAGTATAAGGTTATGCCGTGAACAAATATCAACAAATGCGTTCATGTCGGCTGGATGACCATATAGATGAACAGGCATAATCGCCACTGTACGGGGTGTGATGGCGGCTTCGGCGGCAGACGGTGATAAACAAAATGTATCAGGGTCAATATCTGCAAAAACAGGTGTTGCACCAACACTTACAACAGATGCGGCTGTTGCAAAGAACGAAAAAGAAGGCACGATGACCTCATCACCCGCTTGGATATTGTGAGCCATCATGGTTGCAATTAAGGCTGATGTACCATTATTAACCCCGATTGCGTGTTTTGCCCCATGATATGCCGCAAATGCTTCTTCAAATTTGACAACTTCAGCCCCGTGAACAAGATAACCACTATCTAGGATAGCCTGTACGGCTTGTTTTTCTAAGTCACCAATGACTGGTTTTGCGATTGAGATTTGCAATTTTGCCCCCTGTAATAGTTGTTAACAGTATAGATAATATTACCAATGCTTTCAATTATAAACGACATCAGTTACATATAATATTTCAAAATGTTGTGATTTTGTGATTAAACGTAACTATTCATCTACCGCGATATTGCTATGATTAGAGCTATCTTTCGGGTTGGGTAGCCATTATAAATTGCGAATAAACTTGAAATAATCCTTGAATGTTGGTGAGAACCACTGAATCGATTCCATATCATCCTTAACATAAGGTTTCAACTGTTTCTGAAAGGCATCTTCTACTGCTTGGCGCATTAGTTCTTTACCGACGAGGTATTGTTTAACCGGCAATGTCCGAAAGGTATCGGTTTTGTCGACTTCAATATTTCCTTGATACAAGATTGACCCAGTATCCACGCCGGGGTCAATCAAATGAATGGTTGTCCCGATATTATCATAGTCACCCTCTACAATCGCCCAAAAACCACCATGTACGCCTCGATAGCGCGGTGTGATACCGGTATGGATGTTAATAAATGTGGGCGCAAGTTTTAGTATCTTTTTCTTAATAATGCCACTACCAGAAACAACTACGACTTCTGGTTGAATTTGAGAAAGGTATTCTTCGACTTCTGGACAATTTACTGTCTCAACATCAATGGATTTAAATGGTGGGGCTGACGTATCTGTATCCTTCATCAAATCTTCGATTAACTTAGCAGATCGTGGACGTATGAAAATACGATCCCAGACCAAAAAGAGGAGTTGATTGAGAACAATCCAATACCCTAATTTCTTGATGCGATACGGTAAGAGTTTCTGTTTTGATTCGTTTTCATAGATGATCAGTGATATATCATAATACTGAGCTAAGTCATTGATCAGCATATATGTTGTTCGTGATCTTCCACCGATGACCACGATTGATTTTTTAGGTTGATCCATTCACAAACTCCTTATGACTTAGAATGCCACCCGCAACTTGTTTCATCGTCTTCACTTTAATCTTTTTTTGCTCACGCATCTCTGCAACATATTCTAAAATTTGTTCTAGTGCCGTGAACATTTTTTCACTACTCCCTAGATTATGGGGATGAAACCAGAGATGATAGAGCTCTTTCTTCTTGATGGCAGAGTTGATACCTCGTTTTGCTTGTAAGACACGGGATTGGGTTGGTATCCAATTTCTAATGCCATCATAATGCAACAGAAATTGTGAAGAGGGCAGGTTAATCAAATTTGAATTGACTACCAACGTTTCAATATCATAAGTAGGCGGGGTGATTGCCAGTAGCCGATCTAAATAATGGGCAATGCGGTTCAATTGTCCGGGAACTTGATGATACCAATTACGCTCAACACCGCGATAGGCATTAATCCCGTGTTGGGATAGCACCTCTAAATATTTAATCTCATTTCGTGGGAAAATAATCGACGTCGCAACAATATTATGGTCTGCAAATTGTTGTTTGACAGCCGATAATTGACTATCAAATATGGACTGTGTTGTTGCAGGATCTTCCGCATAGACATGGGTAAAAGTATGTGTCCCAATCTCATGCTCGACATTAGCCTGTTGTATAAATTCCAACACCTGAGGGTAGTGATACCAATGCGGAGTATCATAAGCTAGTGTATGAAATATAGCCGAAGAAGATAATTGTGGTTCTGACCAAGAATAAATCGGTTCTTCAACATCTAATTCATTCATATCATTTAACAACAGCGCACCAACAATTGCCCATGTCGCTGGTATCTGGTAGGTATCTAATAGATCAATCAAGCGGGTAATAATATCTTGATAACCGTTAAACCGATCTTTATATAGAGATTGTGGTAATTTCCCAGCGTCAGCCCAAGCTATCTCCGTATCTAATGAAAGTACAAAGGTTGCATCACTCATTTAGCACCTTATCTACTGCTCTTAATTTATTTCACTCAAAGCGTACAAAGATTCGTTTATCCTTCTATGTAGTGTCGAAACGACTTTTGAAAAGGCGAATCTTTAAATATCTGTAAACCTGTATCATAGACCACTTGGCGCGCCTTCAGGAATTCCTCAATATGATGAGGAGTAGCTTGTTTTGACCGTCTTTTAATTAGATAATCATCCTGATTAATGGCAGTAAAAAAGCGATAGGTAACTTCTTTTAACCCTAAAGTGATATGTTTTTTGTAGGCGGCAGTGGGGAAATCCTTACGAAATTTAGAAAATATCTTATGATTTGTGCGGATAGATTGTACCATTTTATGCAAAGAGTAATTTTCCTCCTCTTTATATGCATAATAGACTTCTGGTATCACCCCAAACCTATATTTCATAATAATCGAGATTAGAAAATCTGCATCTTCGGAAAATTTATACTCCGCGTTATACCCTGTCTCTTTCGCAATGGACATTTGAAGCATTGATGCAGGATGGAAAAATGGTGCAGATTGTGGTTTGGATAACGACGAATACAGATTGACTACATTTGTTGAATTTTTGTCCTCGACTCGAACCCCAACAATGTCATTTGTATCATTGGCAACAGCTAACCCTGTGCTAATAATGGCAACATCCGGATTAGACTGCATTAACTCAACTTGAATACCTAACTTCTGCGGATAAATCCAATCATCCGCATCAATCATCGTTAAATAGTCGCCTTGTGCCATGTCCAGAGCTTGTTGCCGTGCCGTGGCACGTCCATGATTCTCAGTAAAGCGAAAAAATCGTATGCGTTTATCGTCTATTATTTTTATGATTTCGTCGGGATTATCGTTTGACCCATCATCAACAATAATACATTCCCAATTTGAATACGTTTGAGCCAACAGTGAAGCTAGAGCAAGCGGTAATGTTTCCCGCGCATTGTAGCAAGGAATTGTCACTGAGACTAATGGTGTCATAACTTTGACATCTCCCCAATATTGACATCGGCTTCCAATACAATTCGTAGATCTACGGATTGTCTGGTGCTGGCATCGACCCTACGATGCCGTAAATAATAAGAAAGGTGAATAATTCCATCCCACCATAGAAATATGTTTCAGTCATCCCAGATACTGCCGCCGCAATAATGGCAGCCTGAACAGGTAGAGCAATATTACGCTTCTTTGCATCTTCAGATGATGCATGATTCCACATCGTTTTGAAGATTACAATCATCACAAGACCACCCGGAATACCAGTCTCCAAAAACATCTGCAAGAAAAAATTATGGCTACCTGTTACATATGTACCCGAACTACCGCCACGATGGAATATCCCACGTCCAACAATCGGATCGTCGATCACACGCCGCAATTGATATATAAAAATACCTAATCGACCACCGTCATCAACACCTAAATCAACCTCACCGTAAATATCTTTATAGTACTCGCCAGTATCTTCAGGCGAGACAGTCTTCATGACTTCAACTTGAAAAGTTGTATTATTGGTGAATGCGAAAGTAAAAATCATAAGACCAACTACAGTTGCTCTCATCGTTTGTTGTATATTGATATTTGCGCCAATGTAAATTAATGCAACCAATGCCGCAATCCATCCACCCCGTCCACGCGCCGAGACAAACCCGAGTATGATGATGACTAACCCCAAGGCTGTAGCCCGTCGCCACAATTTATTCCCATTCCCTCTCACCAGCATTCCCACAAGGAAGACAATTACCATCGACAGTAATACATTAATGCCGTTGTCCTCAAATAATCGGTCAGAAGATACTGATCCATCCGTAAAGCCCGAGGCATTACCATTACCCGTTACTACTAAGCCTACGCCGACGAACAAACCGCACACAAGGAATGACCATAGAAATCCCTGATACTCTTTACTGCTTGCCTTAGAAAGGGCACTCGTGGTAAGAATGACAGCAAACACATAGAGAACCCACTTTGCAATTTTGAGCACACCAAAATTAACGTAATAAGAACTCGTATATTCATAGCGCATCGAAATCGTAAAGGTGCTAATGAATGCCCACCATATAAACAAAGCGAATATAGGTATTAGACGATGTATGTAGAGCTTTGTACCCGGTTCTAGTCGCTGAATCCAACTGTCTTTTACGCGCAAATACACCAAGATTATATAGGGGCCGATTAGGAAGTCAGATAATTGAAGATTACCAAAACCTGTATTATTTCTTACAGCTAGGCTTGGTAAGTAGAGTAAGGGTAACCAGAATAACCAGAGATATTTCACTGTTCGTCCCTCTCAATTAATAAAATTTGACATTTCACGTTAAATAGGTCGTCCCATGTTAAATTGGCACAAGAGCTACTAAACTTTTGGAATTACAGATTCTATACTTTAGAATCTGATAACTACCAGATCATTATACATAGCATTCATAACATAACCATTTCTAACCATTACCTAGGATTTGGTGAAAAGATCCACTAAGTCTTGACCTAACCGATCTTCAACAAAATGAGTCATCACCCGTTCACGGGCGGCTTTTCCTAACCGTTGTCGTTTTTCTGGGTCAGCCGCAAGAGCTATAATGGCATCTGCCATTAACTTTGAGGCATTAGGTGTATGTTTACCCAACTTCCCAAGTTCAAGTAGAATACCCGTCGCTTCATCCCCTTCACCCAATTGTTCGGTAATACCACCTACTCGTCCAGCAATAATAGGTCGTCCGCTAGACATCGCTTCCATAACGCTAAATGGGAAGTTTTCCCAGCTTGAGGGAACGACACTTATATCCGCGCTAGCCATGACTTTAGGTAAGCGATCTGGATATAAAAATCCAAGAGGGTAAGTGTTCTTCAGTGATTTGATTTTAGCCAAATTCTTTTCGGATAACTTACCGGCAAAAATAAACGCTAAGTTTTGGGCAACATCAGGCTGTTCGGCTATGATTTCGATTGTTTTAATGAGAGCTTCCACCCCTTTACGTAAGGTATTATCATGCCCAACATACAGTACTTTTAATTGGTCTTTGGGAATACCATACTCATCCCAGATCGTTTCGTCACGATGTTTGGGGTTAAATTTCTCGGTATCGATAGCGTGTTGTACAACTGGGATTTTAAGATTGGTTACTCTTTCGATATGGGTTTGACGATAGTAAGAGGCTTCGATCCAAAGGTCTGCCATGTATTCTGCTTCAAGTTTACCGGGGTGATCGTCCCGTCCGGGAATTGGCAGAGGTGTCATATTCGGCCCAACGATTAATTTTCGATTCCCTTTTGCAGAAAACGCATATAAGAAAGACTTTAAGCCCGTTGGCACATAAATCAGCTCTTGTCCTTGTACAGCTTTGCGTATGAGCATCTCATTACTTATCATCTTACCGACATTATGCGGTTCAAATCCAAGCATAATGTCACAACCCTTCACATAGGGCTCATTTTCGTCAATTTTTCCAGTGAGTAACCTTATCTCAACATCTGATCGTGCTGCCAGGGCGTTTAGCGATCCCACAACATTACGATGAGGTCCACTAACCCCTACAGCATGATCAACAACCACAAGAATCTTCATCATCAAACTAATTCCTCTCAATTATCTTTTAGTCCAGCCAAACTTCCCGATAGTGCTTTTGCAATTGCACTTGGTTGGCGGTAATGAACAGCATAAGCTAACCCTAACCGCATTACCTCTGCGAAGGCAATCGGTTGTTGATACCATTTTAGATTTCGTCGAATCACAATCATACGATTATGCGCAAGTGCCCAGACATAAGGTTTGACCTGATCGACACGGCAACCACCTGTAGGGCTTACCAGATGATCGAGATATGCTTTATCATTGTAGTAAACTCTGTAGCCTGCCTGTTTTACTCGTAGACTATATTCTGTTTCCTCATACAGGGCGGCTCCTACATTCAGAGCTTCTTCAATTCCACCAACTTCTTGGGCAACGTGTCGCCATGTTGAAAAATTGCAACCTGCCACACTATCCACATCATATTCACCATCTTGCGAAAAAGCACGATGAGGGGTAGCTGTCCAGTAGTTAAAGCCACCTGCCCGTTGCGTTGGATCAACCGTTCGTCCGCGTTCAGAAATTCGTCCAGCAACAGCCCCCACATTCGACAATTGCAACGCTCGTAAATGTTCGCTAACAAGATTTGGTGGACACCGAATATCATCGTCCACATATACGATTGCATCATACCGTGCATTTTGCCACCCATAATTACGAGCAAGCGGTAATCCACGAAACGTAACACGATGATATGTTATCGTATCCGGATGTTTATCAATTAACTGTTGCACAGATTCGGGCACATGATCAGATTGGTCAACCACTAAAATTTCAAGTGGTTGATGATCTTGTGCTAATAAATCTTGTAAACAATCAACAAGATAATCACCTCGATTAAGAGTTGGTATCACGACGGTTACACCCATCTGTTGATTAGTCATCCAGTTGAATACCTTCCTCTGCTAATGCCGCTATAAAACGATTGAGGTAATGTTCCCATGTGAATTCGCGTTCAACACGTTCTCTTGCTTTTATTCCCATTGCCCGAAAATCTTCTGGTTTATTATACAAGTCAGTGAAGATTCTTGTTAAATCCTGCACATCATCTTGCTTGATTAGCCAACCACCATCACCATGACTTATCGCGTCCGGTATGCCGCCTGTGTTTGTGCCAACAACAGGAACACCACATGATTGTGCTTCTAGATAAGCTAACCCAAAACCCTCTACAGATCGTTTCTCAGGAACATCCCTAGTTGCCAAGATAAATAAATCCGCCGCAGAATATAGTGTCGGTAATTCGTCATCGGCAACAAATCCTAACCATTGCACTAGATGTTCAATACCGAGTTGACGTGCTTGGCCTTTTAGGAATTCTAAATCAGGTCCTTTACCACCCACAAGATAAACAAATTGTTCACGTATCTCGGAGGGTAAATTACTGATCGCTTCTAGAACCGTTTCATGTCCTTTAAACCGTTGAATACGGGATACTGTACATAATACAATTTTATCATTGTCTATCTCCCATTTGGCACGCGCTATTGTTCGATCTTGTGGACAAAACTCTTTTTGATCGACAGCGAGAGGGACAGGGATCACTTTGGCTCTAGGCGCAACTTGTTTTACAAAATCGGCTGTAAAGTGACTATTTGCAATAACAACTTTTGCATTTTCTAAAACAACACGTTTTAAATAGCGCCATAAGGGTTGTCGCCATTTTTGTCTTGGCGGGTATAATTCTGCGCTGTGGGCTAAAACAACATGATTCTGGAGTCCGCCCAGCTGTACCAATAATCCATCAGGATACCAAATTCCTGAAATACAGATTGTTTCTTTAGCCATCCGATAAAGGTCAACTAAAGCAATCAGCTCACACAGCGGACGTTTTGACGTAAGACGTTTTGTTGACACCAGATCATCAATAGCCGGTTTATCCATCCCCTTATATTCTCGAGATAAGACGCGGATTGGGTAATCCCGCGCAACAAGCCCCTTTACAATCTCTGCACTGAGGCGTGCAATTCCGCCGTCATTTGGCGGATAATCAAGCGAAAAAACTAACATCAGTAACTCTTTCAAATCGAATCATCAATAATTCCCTATGTGCTTGCTACAAAATCTCTCAAATACGCACTTTAGCTCGATAGTAAAAGAGAAAGATATTCATCGATAATGCGTTCTTCAGCGAAATGATCTGCCCTCTGTTGAATCTTAGAAAGATCATGTTCCTCTGATAATGATTCTAAAATCGCTTCTGCCAGAGCTTGTGGATTATTAACTGGAACCAACTTACCATATTCTCCATCATTTAATATTTCTCTTGGTCCAGACGGACAATCGGTACTGACAACAGGGCAACCACATGCCATTGCTTCGATCAAGACCGTCGGCAAACCCTCAGACCGAGAAGACAAAACGAACAAGTCAGCATTCTTCATAAATGAATAGGGATTATTTGCAAAACCATGTAAATCAACACAGTCCTCTAAATTTTGTTTTTGAATGAGTTCAGTTAGCATATCACGTTGACTTCCCTCACCAATAATAATTAGACGTGCTTGTTGTTGTGCCACAACATGATAAAAGGCTTGTATCAATACATCAAAACCTTTTAGGTGCAATAAGTGCCCCGCCGCCAACACAACAGGTACCGATTTATCCTGAAGCCATTTATGACCGATTGGTTCGTTCATCGCTTGCTTGAGCTGGGGAGTTACAACTGGATTATAAACGACACATAGTTTCTCTTTTGGGATACGAGTATTCTGTTCCAAATCATCCACCACACCCTGTGACACACCGATGATCCATCTAGCTTTAGCATAAAGCCGTGTTGTCTCGAATAAGATGCGTCGCTTTGTAGGTGGTAGATAACGGGTTGATAATGACATCGTTGTATGGATTACAATAAAAATATTGGTTTTTGATAATGATAATATTTGGGCAATGATAGCCATAAGTCCTATATGTCCCATGGCACAAAGCATGGATTGGGGTTTCTTTTGCCATAAATATCTAACAAGACCGGGTATCGTTTTTAATGCTCTTGTTGTTCCAAAGTCAATAACAGTAATATTGTCTGGAATCTGGGACATAAAAGGACCTTCGCCATTCACTAACAAAAGGTCAACCTGATAGCCTCTATCCGCGATTCCTTTTGCGATTGCGAGAGTAACACGCTCCATTCCACCACCCCTCATCGATGGTGCAAAGACAGCTATCCGTTCTTTTGGCATTTGAAGATTCCCTCTCCAGTAAAATTGGGATTAAACACTAGTAGAACCTATTATTTCAACTGAAACAGCTCTAAATATTCATCGATGATCTTATCCTCAGAAAAATATTCGGCTCTTTGTTGTAATTTCCTAATATCATGATCTTGCTGAAGGGCTTCTATCATGGCTTGTCCAAGAGCTTCTGAATCACCTACGGGAACGAGTGTGCCATATTCACCATTTTGGAGGATTTCTGATGGTCCGACAGGACAATCGGTACTGACCACAGGACAACCACACGCCATCGCTTCGATGATTACGGTTGGCAATCCTTCATTTTTAGAAGATAAGGCAAGTAAATCTGCATTCTTCATATAAGCATAGGGATTGCCCGTAAATCCCGGCATATCGACAAAATCAGTTAAATCGAGTTCTTGAACCAATGATGCAAGCATGTCGCGTTGGTCTCCTTCGCCAAGAATAATAAGGCGTGCTTCAACTTGGGAAATAACGTTCTTAAATGCTCGTATTAACACATCATAGCTTTTTACAGCATCTAATCGACCAACAGCCAATACAACTGGGAGAGTTTTATTCTGAAGCCATTTATGTTCAGCTGGTTTTTGCATATTTTCTTTTAGGGTTTCCGTAACAACAGGATTATAGATGACCTGTATCTTTTGTTTTGGAATACCGAGATGTTTCATTGTGTCGCCAGCTACTCCATGCGAAACGGGAATGACTTTAGAGGCTAGAGGGCAGGCGATACGTTTCAGTTTCAGATACAATTTATCTTTATCAGTCATATAAGCAGGACGTTCCATCGTTTCGACACTGGGTATACTAATCATGACAGGGGTGCGGGACATCGCCAATAATTTTGCCACCACGCCTTCAAAACCACTATCACTATTCGCACAATACAAAACGGCTGGTTTTTCTTGACGAAGATATTGCATCGTCTTTTTGATGCTCGTCCGTATTCTTACGTGGTTTCCTAGATCAATAATACGAACACCTTCCGGAATGAATTGCTCGAATGGGCCTCCGGTAGAGAAATAAAGTAAATCAACCGAATAACCACGATCGACAAAACCTTTCATCAGGTTTAAAAGAATACGCGCAACCCCATTACCATTCGAGAAAGCTTCAGTTAAGATTGCTATCTTTTTACTTGGCATAAAAAAACTCTTTTCGCTATATTGCGAGATTAATCTACCGACACACTGAATCATAATAGACGAAATTGTTCCAAATAATCGTCGACAATTTTATCTTCGGAAAACTCTTCGGCTCGTTTTTGCAATTTGCTAATATCATGCTCTTTTTGAAGGGCTTCTACGATAGCTTGCCCTAGAGCTATTGAGTCACCCACAGGAACAAGTGTCCCATATTCACCATTTTGGAGGATTTCTGATGGACCAGCCACACAATCCGTGCTGACCACAGGACAACCACATATCATCGCTTCAATGATTACCGTTGGTAATCCTTCGCTCTTGGAAGACAAGACAAACAAATCTGCATTTTTCATATAGGGATATGGGTTAGTTGTAAAACCCGGCATATCGACATAATCCTCTATACCAAGTTCTTCAATCAATGAGGTCAGTAGTGGACGTTCGCGCCCTTCACCAAGGATAAGAAGACGAGTTTCAACTTGCGAAACAACATGTTTAAACGCATGTAATAATACACTATAGTCTTTAACAGGATCAAATCGACCAACCGCCAATACAACCGGGAGTGTCTTGTTCTGTAGCCATTTGTGTTCGACTGGTTTTTGCATATCTTGTTTAAGGGATTCTGTCACAACAGGGTTATAAATGACTTCTATTTTTCGTTTAGGAACACTAATATCTTTTATTATTTCGTCAACTAACCCATGAGAAACGGCAATTGTTTTGTAGGCTAAAGGACATATTATGTGTTTGAGTCGTAGATAGAACTTATCTTTATCATTCAGATGAGGTGAACGTTCCATGGATTCTCTACTGTGTATACCGATGATGACAGAGGTTCTTGATAGAGATAGCAACTTAGCCATAAGTCCCTCAAAACCTCGATCGCTATCGGAACAATACAGAACCATAGGTTTTTCTTTCTTGAGATAATGCGTTAATGCCCGTACACCTATGCGAACTCTTATCTGTTTTCCCAAATCAAAGATACGAACGCTTTCGGGAATAAATTGCTCAAAAGGACCGTCATCAGCATAATGGAGTAGATCAACTGAATAACCACGATCGACAAAACCTTTCATAAGGTTTAGCAGAATACGTGCTACTCCATTACCAGAATCAAAAGCCTCCGTATAAATTGCTATCCTTTTTTGTGACATTCAAAAACTCTTTCTTACTGCTTTAAACACTGACAGACCGAATTATAATAGATGAAATAGCTCCAAATATTCGTCGACAATTTTATCCTCAGAAAAATCTTCGGCTCTTTCTTGCAATTTGCTAATATCATGGTCATGTTGCAGTGCATTTAGTATCGCTTCCCCAAGAGCTTCTGAATTACCAACTGGAACGAGTGGACCATATTCGCCATCTTGGAGAATTTCTGATGGTCCAGCTACACAGTCTGTACTCACCACGGGGCAACCACAAGCCATCGCTTCTACTAGAACATTTCCAAACCCTTCAAATTTTGAAGACAACACAAACAAATCTGCATTCTTCATATAGGCATAGGGATTATTTACAAAACCGGGCATGTCAACATAGTCTGCTAAATCGAGTTCTTGAATCAATGAATCTAGTTTTGGACGCTGGGGACCTTCACCAATAATAATTAAATGCGCTCGGTATTGTGAAATAACATCCTTAAATGCATGTAGTAGTGTAATAAAATCCTTTTGATCTACAAGGCGACCAGCGGCAAGCACGACAGGGATCGTTTTTTCCTGAAGCCAATGATGGTCTGCTGTTTTTTGCATATCTTGTTTTAGCTTTTCACTGACAACTGGATTATAAATGACCTGTATTTTTTCTTTTGAGATATGGAGATCTTTTATTATGTCATCAGCTACACCTTGCGAAACGGGAATAAATTTCTTCGCAAAAGGGCTAATGATACGTTTTACGCTGATCAATAGCTTTGCTTTACGATCAAGCTTAGCTTGACGGTGCTTAGATTCGATGATATGTATCCCAATGACAATAGGGGTACTTGACACAGCCAGAAACTTTGCAATTACACCCGCAAAACCTCGATCAGTCTCAGCACAATACAGAACCATAGGTTTTTCTTGCCTAAGATAACGAGCCAATCTTGGTATCGTTGATAGTATTCTAGGACTTCCAAAGTCTATAACATGGACATCCTCAGGGATGAATTGCATAAACGGACCTTCAGCAGAAAAAAGAAGCAGATCAACAATATAATCACGATCTACAAGACCCTTTATGAGATTGAGAATGACACGTTCCAATCCACCGCCATCTTCTAAGAATCTAGCAAAGATTGCTATCCGTTCTTTTGCCATTTAAAGACATCCTAACAATGAGAAAACTTATCTAATATTATTGAAATAGTTTCAAATATTCGTCAACTATTTTATCTTCAGAAAAATCTTCGGCTCTTTCTAGCAATTTGTTAATATCATGGTCTTGTTGCAGTGCATCAATGATTGCTTGACCAAGAGATTCTGCATCTCCTACAGGAACGAGTGTCCCGTATTCGCCATTTTGAAGAATTTCCGATGGTCCTGACGGACAATCTGTACTGACAATGGGACAACCACATGCCATTGCTTCTGCAATAACGTTCCCAAATCCTTCAAATATAGAAGATAAGACAAACAAATCTGAATGCTTCATGTAAGCATAAGGGTTATCTACAAAACCCGGCATATCAACATAATCTGTTAAATTGAGTTCTTGAATCAATGAGGTAAGCATGTTGCGCTGCTCTCCTTCACCAACAATAATAAGACGAGCATCGCATTTTGATACAACATATTTGAATGCAGTAATTAAGGTCGCAAAATCTTTCTGGGGAGCTAATCGTCCCGCCGCCAAAACCACGGGAGCTGATTTTTCCAGAAGCCACTTATGTCCTGCTTCGCCCTGCATCTCAGATTTTAGCTGTTTTGTAACAACTGGATTATAGATAACTTCGATACTTTTAATAGGTATACGGAAGTTCTTCACAAGATCTTCCGCTACTCCCTGAGAAACTGCGACAAGTTTTGCGCTTCTAGGGAACAAAAGGTTCTTTAGTTCCTGATAAATTTTTTGTTTAGTCGTGGGGTTTGGTATCTGTTTAGAAACTGTGTTTTCGACTTCAATCACAACTTTCACATTTGAGAAGAGTAGCATTTTCGCCATACTAGCCGAAAGCCCTCTATCAGTTACAGAACAGTGTATCGCCAATGGTTTCTCTTGTTGAATATATCTAGCCAAAAGAGCAGTACTTTTCAGTAGTCCGGGTTTGTTAAGGTCGATTATTCGCACATCATCAGGCACGAATTGCATATAAGGACCTGCTACAGAATTAAGTAAAAGATCAACCGAGTAACCCCGTTCTGCGCAGGTTTTTGCAAGGTTTAAGCTAACGCGTTCTGCACCGCCACCTTCCATCGACGTTGCGAAAAATGCTACTTTCTTGTTTGACATCTAGCGATCCTTTGCCTGAATGCCTATGGACTTTTGATATACAATAATAGTCTTTAGCATTAAAGAAGTCCCTCAAAAACATCTACAAACGCTTTTACCTGAGATTGAGCGAGAAATTGGTCACAATAATCTGAGTTAATGTTGATACTTGTCTCATGCGACAAGATAAAGTCTGACAATGCTTTGACCGCAATCTCATCATTACCATCAAGGAAAACACCTAATCCACTTTTATTAAGGTGGGTACGCGCCTCACTTGGTTCGGGAACAATTGCAACAATCGGTTTCCGCAATGCAATATAATCAATTAGCTTTGCATATAACCGCCACCAACCTGCCCGCTGGCCGGGTACTAAAAGTGTTCCTTTTGCTTGTTGGATATAAGCGTAAAGTGTTTCTTGTGGAACATGATCCAAAATTTCGACATAATCTTGTAAATTATGCTTTTGAATATAGGGGGTTAGACGTGGCAGATTCACATCTTTTCGCCCAATAAAAATCAATTTTATTCCTGTTTCTTTCACCTGACTAATTTGGAGTGATTGAGCAAATACGCGGAAAAACTTATCCCCATAGCCGGCTAAAAATTCACCCACAAAAACCAGATATGGATAAGTGGGTAACGTAACATCGACCTCTTGTGTTAGTAATTTTTCATCTAGGCCTGTTGGTATGAAATACATAGGATGATTATTATCAAGTCCATATGTTTCTGTGAGAATCAAAGCGATAGATTCACCAGCAGTGGTGATGGCATCAGCGTTAGTAATCGTTAGATTTTCTGCCTGACGTTGTCGTTCATAAATGCGGGAGTTATGAGAGTGCATCCAATAGGAATGGGTATGCGGATCTCGTAAATCAGATACCCACTTAGCATTGGTGTTTTTCTTGACCTGATAACCGATACGATGAGATGTAAATGGATCAGCAGATGTAAAAACGAGTGGAATATTATGTTCCTTGATAAGCTCGCTTGCTTTTTTTACAGTAGGGCGTTCCCATGTCCAATGCGCATCTGGTGATACAATCCAATTTTTGAGCAAATAGGCGTAGATACGTTGTGCGATACTTTGGCTTTTAGGCTGATCATCCTCATCGGATTGTGTCATCACGGCATCATTACTTGCCAATATATTTGCTTTTACGGCTTTAAATGTTCGATCTTTTCCACCCAGTTCCATTCTTACCCCACGAATAGACGGCTCTATATAGTGTGTTCGGTGAATTTCGACACTTTCCGGTAAAGCTTCTAATAGCCCCATATCTTCATTATAGAGATAATTAATATCTGTCGTGACAACATGAACTTTCCAACCATATTGCGGTAAGTATTTAGCTAACTTATAAGCACGAAATACCGCTGCATGGGTTTGTGGAGCAAAAAATGGTGTGATGATAAGGATTGAACGATTCATAATTAGATTAATCCATACAGACTGTAAAGTTGTTTGATATATTGCTCCACGCTAAAACGGTCTTGTACAACTTGATAAGCGTGTTTCCCGATTTCTTCGCGTTGTTGTTGATTCTGGCTCAATTGAATCATAGCTTGACCAAGTTTATCCGCTTTGAGTGCTGGATACACTAATCCCGTGATGTTAGGCTCAACAACTTCTTGAATACCGCCACTATCTGGGACAATAATCGGTAAACAAGTTGCCATTGCTTCGATTACAACCAGCCCGAATGGTTCAAACGGCGCGGCGTGACAGAACACATCACAAGCAACAAGAATATTGGGAATATCGCTACGCATCCCAAGAAAATGAACATGATCAGCAATGTTTAAATCACGAGCCATTTGCTCAAGTGAATCACGCTGATCACCATCACCAGCAATGACTAAATGCACATTCTCACCTTGTTCTGTAGCATAGGCAGTTGCCTGTATGCCAATATCTACTCTTTTATTGACACCGCTTCCCAATGTCCCAACCATCGCAAACAAGGTTGCATCGGGTGATTTTAAAGCCATTACATCTTCCGCAGGAGCAACATCTGGATTGAATTTTGCCGTATCTACACAATTATGTAAAATACGCATCTTACGATTTTGAATATGATGGGTTTCGTGAACCCACTGACGTAGTGCATCACTAACGACAATAAAATCTGAGATATAAAGTTGGCTGAGATAATTGGCAACCCGAAACTTGAGGGAGTTCATATAAATATCGCCATGTTCAAATCCAAAGCGTTTTTCGATACCTGCAAGTCTAGCGGCTAGAAGCCCTAATAAACGACTCCACGTTAGATGCGCCTCAACAAGATCAGGTTGTAAGTCGATCAACACTTTTCGGATTGTGTTTACAGCGCGATCAAATCGTCTATGTGTCAAGTCATCTCGTATATCGAGAACAATCACTTCAATTCCTATATCCCGCAGACGTTCCACAATCGGACCATCACCGAATAACCCCACAACCGTATGTTGATAGGTATATTGGCGTTGTAACTGAATCAACATAGTAATGAGATGGGTCTGTGCACCACCTAATTTCATCTCATCAATGATGTGAGTAATTCGCTTCATACTTTTTAAACCCAATTTCTTATTCAGAGAATTACAAGTTCATCGTATTTACAAATTTGTGTGATTAGCAGATGGGAGCTTTGAAAGAACTTGATGATATAACGCGATTGTATACTCTAATTGAGCATCTAGTGTGAAAGTTTTTTCTATATGTTTACGACCACAATTACCAAATGCTGTCCATTGCTCTGGGTGACGTGCAAGCTGGATAATTCTATCCGCCATACCTTTTGTGTCGCCTTCTGCAACAAGATAGCCTGTCTGACCATTAAGCACCACATCGGGTATTCCACCATGTAGAGTTGAAACAATAGGCAAGCCACTCGCAGATGCTTCTACAAAAGTTACACCCTGTCCTTCAACATCCCCATTATGCGATGTTTCACAATATTGCGTATAAATATGTGTTTCACGAAATAACTTGATAACGTCTTTATGGCTAACAGAACCCAAAATATCAACTTGGCTTTCGAGTTTGAGTTCTTTAACTTTATCTTCAACAGCATCCTGTAATTCACCATCACCAGCGATGGTTAACTTTAGATTGATATCAGGCGATAGAGCTTGATAGGCGATGTTGAATGCCTCCAATAACTTCAATGGAGACTTTTTGGCTGTTAAACGTCCAACATGGATACAACGGACTTCTTTCCCATCAAAATCGGTCGTAGGATCACGTAATAAAAACTCATCAATATTGACACCCAAAGAGATTCGGTGAATCTTATCACTGTCAAACCCGACAGAAGTCAAACGATTACACATATCATTAGAGATACCAATCAGTGCTGACACAGTTGTATTGAGTTGTTGATAGTTCTTTCTCCACCGTTCTGACCGCAATGCCCTAGAACCATCATATCCCATGAATGTCACAACTAGAGGAATATTTAATTTTTGAGCAACTGGTGCAACCATAACACCCATTGGTCCAAAATGGGCATGTATGACATCCGGTTTTGATGATTGTAAAATACGGAATAATTGTTTCCGAGCAACGCCAAACAATTGTTCCTGTTTTTCCAATAACCCTAATCTCCGTTTAAGACCCGAATAGATTCGGGACGGATTCAATCGACTCATATGGTCAATTTCGACACAATCATCATGAGGACGTTCATCGTCATTGATACGATTCATGCAGATAACTTGACTGCGATGCCCTAATTTTTGTAAGCCTTGAACGTAATTATATATGAATGTTTCTGATCGTGGTGAAAAAAACTCTGTTATATGAACAATATGCATACAGCCTCTCGTTTTTTCCACTGCTGAAGAATTCGATAAACAAGTTGATGAGTTAAAGGTGAAAATACAGTAAGAATAATTACAGTTTATTACATTATATATACTACTGAATGCTTATGCCGTCAATAGTTTAATCTACAAGATATAAATATTTAATAAT
>Ga0070729_10003239_pt1 | contig 19328 bp, 26 predicted proteins | sample tdDd472_FD_66725 | JGI IMG/M metagenome (GOLD analysis project Ga0070729, IMG submission 66725) | Marine sediment microbial communities from the Atlantic coast under amendment with organic carbon and nitrate - tdDd47.2 | ecosystem: Environmental > Aquatic > Marine > Coastal > Sediment | place... | reverse complement strand
TGCAGAACTGTGGACGCAAAGAGACTCCAATTTTCTGATGCTTCTTGATAATGATTTTTTCGGCAATCCTGAGTGGAGCGACCGTATTGATGAAATTGTTGACCTAAATCTAAAAGTGAACTTTTGTCAGGGTTTGAATATTCGGAATCTAAGACCTGAGCAAGCGCAAGCATTGGCATCAGTCAACTTCCGAAACACAAAAAACACAGCAAAGAAAGTCACATTTGCATGGGATGACCCTCGACATGAAAAGCTGATTCACAAGGGCATAAAGACTTGTGTTGATGCAGGGATAAAACCGAGTCAAATGGGTTTTTATGTGCTTATTGGATACCAGTCTACGGAGATTGAGGATTTGCATCGAGTCAATGTTTTGCGTGAGTACGGGTGTGACCCTTACGTTATGCCTTTTGACAAGTCAGACCCATATCAAAAGCGATTTGCAAGATGGGTAAACCATAAGGCTATTTTTAAGTCTGTAAATTGGGGCGATTATAAGTCAGGCGTAAGAAAGAAGTCCTTCAATGAAACCCAATCAGATTGGCTGGATGGTGCAGTATGAGCGAACAAAATATTCAAGCCGAAGTTATGATGCAGGATGCAGCTGAGGGCAACCTGGTTTTCCGAAACAACACCGGAGCATTAAAAGACAGTACCGGAAGATTGGTTCGTTACGGTCTGTGTGTCGGCTCCTCAGACATCATTGAGGTTGTGCCGATTGTGATCACGCAAGAGATGGTCGGAAAGACCGTTGGTGTTTTCTGCGCTGAAGAGGTTAAGACCAAGCATGGCAAGGTAACACAGATGCAGACAAACTTTATGGAAGCGGTGAGAAAAAAAGGCGGCATAGCCGGAGTTGTGAGATGCCCCGAAGATGCCGTTAAACTTCGTTCTGATTTTATTGAATCGCTGAACCGTAGCCGATAATCCCTGCGTCACACGATTGTCGGCAAGCGTCAGGGTTGATGTTGATGTGCTGGCATGGAATGGCTCTCGGTTCTGCCGCTTTAGGCTGCGGCTGAGAGACCAGGTAAATGCCGTAAACTATCACTGCGAGATAGATTAGCTTCATTTTTCTTCCCTATCTTCAGCGTAGGTTTTTTTGTTACTTTCAAATACTGCTCTCGCAAAACCTCTTGGTGTTGCTGATCGTATGTTTTTTGTTTTTTGGCTTTTCCCTCCAAGTTTATTATGTTGCCGACTAAAACCTGGTTCTGGCTCAACCTCTTTGCGTGGTGGCATAACAAAACCATTTCCTGTCCATAAGCAAGTTTTCTTTGGGTAAGCATCTCTTGGTGCAATATATTCAGACCATCTTGGATGCTTGTCGTTTTCTGGCAAGTAGCCTCCGTATTCATACGGGTTAAATATATGATCAGGTTTTCCACAGTATGTGCTAAAAGTGCTTACTGGATTTTCAATCATATATGGTGCGCCGCTCCACTCACCAAATTCTTTGCTGGTTGCGAACAAATCTAAGCTCAAGCTTAAAGCTCTAGCACCCTTCTTTAGGAAATGCGCCGCGCCAGAAACCGCAACATTTGTGCATTCTGGAAAGGCTGCAACGAAAGCGATTCTACCAACGATCTCAGATGGGGGAAGCCAAGATGTTCTTAGATCAGCCCCAACCTTAAAAAGCTTTGGGTTGCTTTTGTCTTGTGAAATTCCGAAGGGGTGTTGTATATCCACCAAATAGCAAGTATATCCTGCCTCAAGCCAGGGTTTCGCCATGATGCCTGTTAGATCAAACAAAAATACTGCTACGTCTTTTGTTTCTGTGTCAATGTTGTTTCCGCATCTTAATAGGTTACTCATTCGCGGCTCTCCTTGTAGTCAGTTAAATCAATATCAGCTTTGCAAGCTGCTTCGTATTCGGCACGATCAAAGTTTGATTCAAGCTCACGGAACCGATCTTTTGCCAAAGCAATTCCTGAGTCGATAAGACGCTTACGAATTTTTGCAACGGCAAGCATTACATCATTCATAATGCAGCGTCCGGTCAAAGCTCTCCAGACTTCGTTATCATCGAGCTCCAAAAGAGCTTCGTTATAAAGGTCATAGTGATTCAGCGCGATTACTGCAATCTCTTCTTTTGTCTTATCGTTCAGACCGTCAATGCAAAGCGCATGGTCATTGCCTTCATAGATCAAATCCATTAGTGCGTTATCAAGGTCGGCATCAGATGTAGCCGGTGATAAAAACTCTGTTGGTAAACAGCTCATTCTCTCTCTCCTGTTGTAAGAGCGACAACCTTATCACACCGGTAATTCGTGTCAATACAAATATGGTTCAATAATCTTGTTGACAGAATCTCACACAGGATGTTAGTTTTGTTATCCCCTACATTTGAGAGAGAGAAGAATGTCACTTAAACCTAAGAAAAACCGTAAAGCACTTCGGCTGCTGATGGTGATGCACGACCTTGAGCAAAAGGATGTTGCAGAAATCATTGGTCGTGATCGACAGACTGTTGCTGTTTATTGCAGTAAAACTCTGACCGATATTCCAGACAGTCTGCTGAAGAAATTACGCGAACACTGCGAATCAAAATCTGAAGAAGAAATCTAAGCCAGATGCCTTCTTACGACCCCGATAAAATCAAGGCACAAAACCCTATTGAAGCGGTTGTGGGTGATCGTGTTGAACTCAAAAAGAACGGCAACGAATATTCTGCTTGCTGCCCGTTTCATAATGAGAACACACCTTCATTTACCGTCAGCCCCGACAAAGGTTTTTATCATTGCTTTGGGTGTGGAGCGCATGGGGATTCCATAGATTTTGTTACCGAGTATGAGGGTGTGACCTTTCAAGAAGCGTGTGCAATTCTTGTTGGTGATCAAGACCGCAGAGATACCTCACCGGAGAAACGAAACCACAGACAAGTAGTTGACTACTACGATGGCTACAAGCTTGTACCGGTACCTGAAGGCAAGGAGATTATTCCGGGCAAAGAATTCACAGCATGGAACCCAAAGCGCAAGCTTGATGGTGTCGTTCCGACTGTGACCTACAAGCCATCAATGGTCTTTCCTTACCATGATGAACACGGTGATTTTCTTGGCTACGTTATTCGCCATGATTTTGTAAAAGACAACAAGGTTCGCAAACTCACACCGATGATCGGTTGGGTTAAGTCTCCTGACGGAACCGAGGGCTGGTCTCACTACCCGTTTCCGAAACCGAGACCGCTATACAATGTCGAAAGCCTGGTCAACGACAAAGAAGGCAAAGCTGTTCTGTGGGTCGAAGGCGAGAAGTGTGCTGATGCTGCTTCACTGCTAACGGCTTACATTCCGGTTGCAACCTGTGGCGGCACTAACGGTATCAAATACACAGACTTCAGCCCGCTCAAGGGCAAGCGTATTTTGATCTGGTGTGACAACGATGAGGTTGGTCAGAAGGCAGCTGAAGAGAAGCTTGTTCCGCTCCTATGGTCAGTCGGTGTTGAAAGTATCAAAGCCATTGAAGTCGATTCTGAGAAGCCTAAAGGTTGGGATATTGCCGATGCTGTTGATAGCGGCATGTCCGGTACCGATATTATCAAGTGGGCTAAACCCAGGGTTGTCACTCTGGAGCAGCCGGAGTACGAGCCTGAAGTCTCTGAGCAGATGAAAGAAGTAATGGCAAGCACCCATGATGACAAAGAAGTTGTCTCGGTCAATGCCGTTAATTCTATCCAGACAAAGGATGCTCGCACCTTCCTGCCGACTGATGATGGCAACGATGTGCTACATGCTCTGTGTGATCAGTATGTGTATGTGCGCAGCGAGGATTGCGTGTACCGCATTGATGAGCCTGACCTCGGCATCAAGCGTGGTGCATTCATGTTCTCGTATCAGCAGCGTCCTAACTTGGATAAGGAGCAGCCCCCGGTATCGAAGCTGTGGGCTAATGACCCTCGCAGAATTGCCGTTGACAACCGCTTATTCACCCCGGTTCCATACTGGATTGTCGATAACACACTCAACACCTACAGACCCCCGGTTCACCCTGAGCCTTCAGGTGAGGCTGAGACATTTATCGAATTTATTGATCATCTGATACCGGATGGCACTGAATCAGCCTGGTTCCTCAAATGGCTGGCGTATAAGGCTCAGAATCTCCACGAGAGGGGTGTTGCTGTTGTTATGGTGGCTCCGGCTACCCAGGGTACCGGTAGAGGCACCTTGCAGCGTGTGATGGCTCAGATGTTTGGTCAAAAGTATGTGCAGAATGTGTCGATGACCGATGTCTCCGGTGGCACATCACAGGCTCAGTACAACGATTGGATGTCGGAGTCGCTGTTTGCCTTCGTTGCTGAGACCTCAGAACAAGGTCACGGCTTCAAAGACCGTTCGACAGCATACGAGACCATGAAAGAAATCGTTGACCCGGCTGAATCGTGGATGAGGGTGAAGCGGAAAGGCATTCAGAATGGCTACGAGCGCATATACTGCTCTGTGCTGTTCGCTACGAATCACCTTGATGCACTTGCTATCCCACCTGAAGATCGGCGCATGTGCGTGATCAGGAACGGTGAGAAGATGCCTGATGACCTCTGGAAGCGTATCGACAGGTGGCGCAAGAACCCGGCAAACATCGCTGCCGCTCTTCACATGCTTGAGTCGCTGAACGTGGAAGATTTCAATTTTGGCTACGCACCGGAAACCTCAGCCAAGATCGAAATGATTGAAGCCAACAAATCAGACCTCGACAAAGCCCTGGACATGGCTGTGATCGACATGAAGGGAAGCTTCTTCACCAACTACCAGATGTACACCTACATCGAAAGCGCAGCCCGTGACTACGATTGGTCTCTGAGCGACAAGTGGAGAACGGTTGTAAAGAATCTGGTCACTCGCAAGTTCAAGAAAGCGTGTAAGGATGACCCGAGGTGGCAGCTGTCAGCCAACGGGAAGCCGGTCATGGTCTATTCGCTGCATGGTGAGCAGTTTAACAAGTCGTTAATCGACAAGAAGTTGATCAGGGAAGAGGTGATGAAGAACGGTCATCCATACGAGCTTCAATTCTGATTGAAACCGGGGGAGAGTTGTGTCACAATAGGCTTGCCAGAAAAACAACAACAATGGCAAGCCCAACCAGTGATACTCTCTCTCCCTATCGCCCCGCTGGTTGGGCTTTTTTGTGGAGAGAGAAAATGGAATTCAAAAAGAAAGACAATTATTACTTCGCGTCAGAGTGTGGCTACCGGATAGCCATCTTCCACCTGAAGAGCAAGTCGGTTCTGGTTGCCACATCACCGAGACCGGCAAGCCATGTGGTACACCAAGCTGATTACACTCAGGGCTACGAGGGAAGGGTTTTCAACGAGTGTGCGCTTCAGTGTCAGCTGCACAAGACCCCCCCTCGGGAAGATACCCCCCCTCTTTTTTAAGAGGCTCCAGAAAAAAAGGTGCCTTCGTTTTCGCGGGGGAAATCCCCTACAGAAACCACCTCAAATTCACCGGCTTTTTAGCCGGTTTTTTTTGCGAAATTGCTTTGTGATCGACTGAGAAATCAGCTGGAAATTGGTGCCGATTCGATTCACTTTTTTTTGGAAATTGCAGTTAGAAATGCTGCCGGTTTTGCCTGGGATTTTCTGATATTTTTTCTGGTGAGTCGATTTTCAAAACTTCGGTCATTTTCCACAGACTGTTTTTTGCGCTTATTTTTCTAAGTTGTTATTTTATAAGAGAATTTTGAAACCTTATATAAATCAATGACTTACAAAACCCTTTATAAAACAGTGACTTACAAAAACCCTTTATAAAACAATGACTTGCAAAATACCCTTATAAATCAACACTTTATAAAACCCTTTATAAAACAATGACTTACAAACTTAGAACCATTCTAAAGTGCTGAAACCCAATGATAGCAATGGTTTCAGCGTGTCGCGGCTGTCCGGTTGCCAGGCTGCCAGGTTGCCAGGTTGCCAGGTTGCCAGGTTGCCAGGTTGCCAGGTTGCCAGGTTGCCAGGTTGCCAGGTTGCCAGGTTGCCAGGTTGTCCGGTTGTCCGGCTGTCGTGGTTGATACACTCTTATATAGTGTTGCTTTGAACCTTGCGCGGATTTTGCGCAGATTGTGCGCGTAACGGGTTATCTCGGGCGAGTTATCTCAATTATGATTCTTTATAAATCAATGACTTATAAAATAGCGGTCAATATATATATTGAATCAGCCGCGCAATCCGCTATATTTAACTCACTGGCAGCGCATTTATTGCCAGCGACAAACCAATAAAAGGAACCGCAGAAAATGACCCTCACACAATACAACGCAATAACCGCAACGCTCGCGCTTACATTAGAAGCTGTAACAACATCACAAGGCGCAGCCGGTCTTATTTTCTCGCTGTGGCTTGTCACACTGCCACTAGCCGCCGGGATTCTTAAGTAATGACATACCTGCAAACAAGAAAACGCAAAGCCCGTAACAAGGCGCTAGCTAATACCGCGCTTCTATTCTCTGTAGTAACCCCGCTCTGCCTTTTAATTGGTTATAGCGGCTACCTTGAATATATAAACTTCTAACCATAGGAAAAAGACAATGAAAACAGTTTTCAATAATGACCAATTGCCACATATATTCGCGCAACAAAACCAGAACCACGGTCGCAATAGCGGCGGATCGTTCTATTTTAACGGGAATATCATCTATAGCTATGGGCAGCACTTTCCTATCGCTAGAATTTTGCCGGATGACGTGGCGCTAATCACGACACAGAGCTATAGCGTAACAACTGCCGCGCACATAAGCCGGACTTATGCCGCACTAAGCCATTACAAATCGTTCTCTGTCAATAATGTATTAGCAGACACCAAACCAGAACACAGGGACAACCTAAAAGGCATTATTGCCAGCTATCAGGACGCACTATTAAGCGCCGGACGGGCGCGAACCTATAAACAGATTCACATTGACCGCGCTGACAGGCTCTACAGTCAAGCCGTAGCATATAGCAAGGCATTCAAGCTAGGCGCAAACATTAAGCGACAAGATATAACAGAGCTTTTAGAAGCCGCCAAAAAACAAGCCAAAAAAGACAAGGCGAAACGAGAGCGGCTGGCGAAACAGCGAGAGCGGCTGGCGAAACAGAATGCGGCAAAATACGCCGCGCAGCTTGAACAATGGAAGGCGGGACAGCGCGACTCAATCGAACGCCTACAGCATAACGCGCCTGTATGGATGCGACTATCTGATGATAAAAAGACCGTCCAAACCACTAAAGGCGCTTCGTTCCCTGCTAAAGAGTGCTCGGCGGTTTGGCGTATTGTGCAGCTATGCCGCAAACGCGCAGCGGGCTGGAAACCGGAACCAGGTCAACAAGTAAAACTCGGTCATTTCCGTATTAATTCAATTTCCGCAAACGGGCAAGTTATAGCCGGATGTCACACCGTAGATTATCCGGCAATTAAAGAGCTTGCCGGAATTTTGGGTCTTTAGGAGCGTTTAAGATGTCAGGATTAACCATCAAAACTAACAACCATATGCGCGATCTTGTCTGTTATGAAGACTTGCCAGAACGCATCAAGCCGGACTTTGACTATCTAAACCAGGAAGAAACCTTAACCCCGAGGTTTGTTAAGTATCGCGGGTTATATATAGATTGTTACGACATGATGCGCACTGATGGCAGCGCGCTATCAAATTGGGATGGATACTGTGGTGACTCTTATTTCAGCGGTACGCTTGTTAAATTCATTTACGATGATTACGGCTATGAAGCTGTCATTGTCGGGACTTACTACAGCTAAAAAAGGGGCTTAACCAATGCATTATATAAACTTAAAAACAATTCACCACGCGACAGAAACAATCGACCAATTCGACAGCTATATGGAAGCGTTCGCAGCTGTTAAAGAATACCGACTCGCAGACAGTAGCGGGTGTTACTACATAAGCCAACGTGCGACAGAATGTTGGTATCAGTCAAACCAGCAGCCCGCGAAAGTATATCGGATTTATGATAACGGATATAAGTCGCCTATGCGTTACACGGTGGTCTTAACTGACAAGAATAACGGGCATCATGCTTGCATAATGGCAGACAGTGAACCGCGCACAATAACACAAGAGGCGCAATGCAAGCCTGGCGCGCATTTAGGACGGCGCATATCGTGGGATGACTTGCCAGCACAGATTCAACAGGCAGTAGCGGAACAGGGGGTAAAATAATGTCAAAATTACATACAGTAACAACCGAAACATGGAATATAGACGAACATCCGAAGCCGGAATTATGCCTGCAATGGATGCGCGAAAACTATCACGACTTATACGGCTGGAACTATGAAAACGCCGACAGCGTCAAAGCCTATGCGTCTGCGATGGATGCAATACTTAAAGATTATTCTGTGAGCCTGTGCAGTCATTCGTATATAGAATTCGTTAGCCGCTTAGACATAGAAGAATTACACGGCATAATGCTCTGGAAGTATCTACAGAATAATGGCTATTTCAATCTATTAAAGAGTGAATGCAATCTGACCGGATATTGTGCGGACGATGTTTTACTGCAAAGCCTGCGCAAGTTTCACAAAAACCCAGACGCAAACACAACAATGAAAGATATTCTGGATTCTGCCGCTTCTGATATGGTTAGCTATTGGCTTGAAGACTGGCAGCACGCCTACTCAGACGAGGCGCTGACAGATTCAGCAGAGGCGAACCAATATTACTTTACCGAGAGCGGGAGCGTTTACCAATGAGCAATAAAACCACAACACTGAAAGCCATAGAGCGCGAATATAACGCGATAGCAGATAGCGTGTTCAAGCTTCCAAAATACGCGCCAATGAGCTATGACGAATTGCCGCAAGCTATCATCCGGCTTTGTGAGTCCATCAACAATTACGCAGACGAACATGACAGCGAGATGCTATGGTATATCGGTGAATGCACCGAATCCGCTCTATCCGACTTTATTGTAGGCGCATACTGGCATTACACGGAATGGCACGGAGGGCAGAATTCAGATTCATACGCGGCGCTGTGCGCGCTGGGTGCTATCTTCCAGCCTGGCATGACTTGCCCACCGGATGACGACAGCGAGCCGGAATACCATACGTTCATAACGCTGGAAGAGATGGCGCAGGGAATTAAATCATGAGCTATTCAGAACAAGCATTAAGAATAGGCAAGGCATCAAACCATTTTGAGTCTTTATATGGTGACAAGAGGGACAATTCTAAATTGACGGAAAAAGAGTTGATCAGTGAGCTATTAAGAATATGCAACCAATATGAAGTCGGGTTTAATGGTTTTGAATATCTTGAAAAGTCTCTTATCACTAACCGCAATAACGGAACAAGGAATTAAATAATGTTAATTTATGATTTAATATTGACCGGCGATGATGCCACGGAAGACAACGCAATACACTTCGCTATGGATTTTGTGTGGAGTGAGAGTGAATGCAGAGAGGAGCCAATGCCACGGCATAGCCACCATATCTATACCACCAACGGAATAGCCATTTATTATGATTATGCCGCCGATTATTACTGGTTCGCCGATGCCACCGGGAGCGTTAAACATGAGCAATAGAAACAAAGAGCTATTATTTCTGTTAAGACAGTGCAGAAAAAACCCTGCACTATTTGCCAACAACGATCAGGCATTGAAACTCCATAGAATAATTAAAAAAACCAAAGCCCGATTATATAAAGATGATCGCGGGGTTAACCGCCAGTCAATCATACTGTCAACTGACTGAAACCGATGCCACCTGGTGCAATAGTCAGCACCTCACAGCACCTCACACAAGCCCCGAAAGGGGCTATTTTTTGTGCATGGTGTTTGTGCCTGTCTCTTGTCTTGAACCACACACAATCCCATCAGAAGCCGCTCACAAGCCGCTCACATATGCCTGAGATCAATACAGCCCGAAAGTCTACGCCGGGCGAGAATTAAGCCTGAATCGACTATAAACAGTGCTATAAACAGCCGTTATTGTTGCTTATAGCTTGCTTATAGTTGGTTACTTACTGATTATAATTATGCGACCGCATAGCGGTTTATATAAGCGTTGTAATCACATGATGATTATTCGATAAGCGCCTGTTTTATATGCCTTATTTGCTCAACATTACCCTTTATAAGCATATAAGCAATATATTTTATATTATCCTCACTCAATACCTATATATTGCTGAATATTATACATATATATCTAAAATAGCCTGTTTTTTTAGGGTATAGGAACGGGGCTATTTTGCTTATATGCAATGCAGCATGACGCAATAAGCGAAACAAGATAAGAGCAGGGAGAGTGCCCGCGCTCATGCAGATATGCGAGCCGGGCTTGTATGCCGCTCCTAAGCGATTTTTGCGGGCATTGTGTAATCCTGGCTTGTCTCTGCCTGGAATAGCTGCGCGGGCTTTGCGCGGGCTGTGATCACAGACCCGAACCAGGCGCAACCGCAACCGAGCCGGGGTAAAGCTTGAGCCGGTGCCGGTGTTTGGCGGTATCCCTGGCAATGCTTGAGCGCCTAACATGGAATGAGACCAATTCTCATTAAACCGAGACCGCGAACCAGGCAAGGCGCACAATTCAGAATCGCTATTCACTGCCGGTGCCGGTCTGTATCGGTGGCGAATGCGGGTAGCAGCTGAAACCATTGCGGCACAAGGCTTTCAGAGACCCCCCCACCCCGAATCCGAAAAACGATTGCGCCGGGCAAAAAAGGGTGAGACCTCCCCTCTCCTAATTGAAACGTGGCTACGGTGTTTGGCTTTGGACACATATATATGATTGCTAAAAAATCGCGTGGAGCTCGGCGGCGTTTGTTTTGTTGAAAAAATACTGAATCGTGAGAAAGGTGTTGCACTTACGACAGAAGGGTGGTAGATTACGTTCATGGGGTGTTACCCCACCGAGTATGCAGTTCGATTCTGCTAGGTAGCGACATTTGGTAATAAACGGGGTTCGACTCCCGATTAACATCTGATTGGACTGTAAAACCTTGAAGATGTTATGTGTCACAGCGACTGGGAATGCTGGCTTGACAGACCGGAAAGACGGTCACTTTATTTTATCGCCGCGAATTGGCGGCTAATTGGAGAGAGAGATGAAAAAATTAGGAAGAGGTGAGTTTACCGTTGAGTTAGCCTGGTATGTTTTGGGTAAATACGGAATAGCGATTGATGTTGGTGTTTTGCGATTGATGCCTTATTTGATGTACTTGGTGGTGAATGGTGAGAGCGTATCTCGCAGAAGGGTAAAGGAGGATGAAGAGAGCATTATTATCGAAATGGTTGCTAATGGCTGGATAAAACTTCCATACGATGATTTGAGTGTTACTCGTGAGTTTTACGACATGGCAAATGATATTCTTTGGTATTCGTACATTGCTCGTGAAAATCCTCCATACATCAGTGAGGATGACTTTGTTCCTGCTGTTGATGTGTTTAAGTTATGAGGTTCTACACAGAGGGTTTGTTGAGCAAGTTTGGTTTTGATGATGGAGACCAGCTTGATCTGTTGCTTTCGGTCGGTGATGTTGAGGAGCATCATGTTCTGGTTGAGGTTGTCCGGCAGTATGTTGTTCCGGCTCTGCATCAGAGTGTGACTTTGCAAGTTGTGCCCACTCACCACAATCCGGTTCGTGCTGCGACTGTTAATGGCGACAGGGTGAATATTTTTCGTGCGGAGGAGGTTGGTCGGATTAAGTTGACACCGGAGTTTGTTGATGTGCCTGATGGGTACATTCTGGCGATTGCTGAGTGCTTTGATGGCGATCAAAAATACTGAGAGTTGATAGGAGAGGCTAATGAACGAACCAGGAACAAGCGTGACCATTGACGAAAATGGTTTCAAGGAATTGAAAGAAACGTATGCGGCGGCTGTTGAAGATGGAGAGACCGAATTCTACTTTGAAGGCAATCTCTATGTTGTCAGCTATGCCAAGTACCTGATTGAATATCTTGAGGAGAAGTTCTCGTGACCGAAAAAATAATCGTTGGCGGCTTGTTAATAGCTGCCTTGATCGGATGGCTTTGGCTCGGGTATGTGGCGGCGAGGGAGGCTGAGTGATGAGTGAACTAACAAACGAACAAATGGCGCGGCTGTTGGGGTGGGATTTTGCGAACCCTGAGTGCAACGAAGATTCAGCACAATGCTGGTCTGACGATAAGGGCGATGTGCTTCGCTGGACTGCTGCAACCGGCAACCAGTATTACGACTTCAAGAACGACCTTAACGCTTGTGCGCTATTGGATGCCGATGCGTTTGAGCGGGGGTGGTACTTGGTTTGTGAGCGCACGACAGGCGGGAATTGGTGCGCACTTTACCGGAAAGTGAATGAAATTGGCGACACGATAGCGGAAACGCCAGAGCATTTCGCCACCACCGAATGCGAGGCGCGTTGTCTTGCGTATATTGCAGCAAGGGAGGCTGAGTGATGATTCTTGGTGGCTACGCACTGCATCTGTATTGCGACAATTACGAAGCGGAAAACAGCGGTGTCGGCAACCATGACTTTCCGCACGAATATGACGAGTTTCCGCATGAATACATCGCTGAAACTGGTGGTGCTTGTCGGAAAGAAGCAAGGCAAGCAGGCTGGAAATTCAACATCAAAACAGACCGCGCAATTTGCCCCAAGTGCGTTGCACGAGGTCTGAAACTGGAGACATCCAATGACTGACACTAAACGACCGAGCGCGGGTGAGATTTTAGCAATGCGGATACATCTCAAGCACTTCGACCCTTTCGCACCACAGGGGTCGCAATACTTCACGGACTGGTGTAGTTGGGAAGGAGAAGGAAAGTGCCTAAAGTGTCAGGCATGGGATATTTTTCAAAGCACGTTAGCAGCCCTCGATGCTGCCGAGGCTAAATCAGAGCGGCTTTTACAAGAGGCTCAAATTCAAGCGCAGGAAATGCGCACGATGAAGTCTATCGTCAACGAATGCTATCAGGCTGCATCCGATGCTACAGGCGAGGCTGGCAACTGGAACGGCAGCAAGCCTGTTGTTGAATGTATCAGCAAGCTCCGCGAACAGGTGGCGCGGTTGGAGGAGCAGGACGTGCCTATGTTGCACACACACTTTGCGATTGATCTTTATCGACAGTGGTTTGACACGTTGCAGGATACAAACCCCGCGTTTCTTGAGCCTAATGATTATCGACTAGCAATAGCACTGTACAAAGCTACCCATCACCACGTTCCTCAATCAATCATTGATGGTGCGCAGATCACGGAGCAGGACAATGACTAACCAAGAGGAAGGGCTAGTTCATCTAGTCGCAGGAGTAGGGAGCCGTGTTAATGGCTCACCGGCAGTATCGGTGTGCGGAAGCCTCGGTAAGGCAACAACGAAGCTTGCCGATGTAACTTGCGCGGCTTGCCATGAGAGTGATCTGTACAAGCAGATGGTTCGTGATGAAGCTCGGGAATATAAAGCTTTCAACGGTCTCAATTGCGTGGAGCTTGTTGTCGATGAGTCGGAAGGTCTGACTGTGGAGAGCATCAAAGCTTTGCAAGACACTCTGAGCGAACCGGTTGATCACGGAAGCCCGATACATGGTCTTGAGTCGATGATAGTTTCTACTAAGCTGATTTTGCAAATGGCAGAAAAGATCGAAAAGCTTAATGCTGAAGTGAAGAAGTGGGATAGAGTGACCGACATCCAGGGAAGGTCTATTACCCGGCTTCAGCAGAACAATGCTCACCTTACCGTAAGGAACCGTGATCTTGAGAATTCTCTCAAGCACATTTTTAACTACATAGACGATTGGGATTGTGAGAGCCAGTTAAGCAGAATCCAAAGCATTGCTGAAGATGGGCTTAAACCAGTTTGTCGTGGTGAAATAGAGGAGAATGAAATTGTCATTTCTGAAGGAATTTACAAGGAAGCGGAATATGAGTGAGCCGAAAACAACTAAGCCGATAAAGGTAACGGTTACAGAGTTTATTGAACTGCTAAACGAAGAGGTTGCTCTTCTTCGTGACAGCAAAGAGCCAGTAAACAGTGATCATCGGTACCGGCTCGCAGACATGCTTATTGCGGCTCGTGATGTGATCAGAAAGAACAGCAGCGACAACAACATGAGCGATGCTATTCTTGAGCAGCTGACCAGCGAAGATGTTGATGCCTTCATCGGTGATGGCATTTCAGAGACTGTCGTTCTCATTCTTGATCGAAAGAAAACGATGGATTTTTTAGACGGATACAAAAGGAATCGTGACTAATGGCTCGTGGAGTAAACAAAGTAATTTTGATTGGCAACCTGGGTTCAGACCCGGAAATTAAACACACGCAATCAAGCGATGCGATTTGCAACCTGGCTGTGGCTACCAGCGAAAGCTGGAAAGATAAAAGCTCCGGTGAGAAGGTTGAGAAAACCGAGTGGCATCGTGTTGTTGCTTTTGGTCGGCTCGCTGAAGTAATGGGTGAGTACCTGAAGAAAGGCAGCAAGGTTTACATCGAAGGTTCATTGCAGACTCGTAAATGGCAAGACAAAGATGGCAATGATCGTTACACAACCGAGATTAAAGCTCGTGACATGCAAATGCTTGATAGTCGCGGCAACTCAACTCAGTTGGCAGCTCCATCTCAGTCGGCACCACAACAGTCATCGCAACAGCTGGATGATGAAATTCCGTTTTAGCAATAAGGCAAGCATCGCATCTTCGGGTGCGTAGCTGAATTGCTCCTAGCCCGGTGGGAGTTTGCCGATTAGACCGGGCAATTTTTTTAGGAGAAAACATGAGCTACTGTCCAGAATGTGAGGGAAATCACGCTGTAGAAGTGAAGTGTGATGAGATAATTAACCCTCGCTCCGGTGGCGTTTTCACCATTAAGGATTTTGAGTACACCTACTGTCACGATTGCGGAGTCGAATTTGTTAATCACGAACAAAGGAAGGCAAATGACAAGAAGATACGAGTCGCAAAAGAAGGGATATGATTTCAGTGAGCATTTCATCGACCATGACAACCCCGTTGAGAGATGGGCTTACCGTGTCGTTATCTGCGCAATAGCTTTCACTTTGATTATCTTGCCAATAGTGATAGATTAGAAAAATGAGCGAAGAAAATGCAAAGATCGTAGCGGAGCTGGAGAAGCTTTCATCTGACTGGAAGCAGGTTCTGCTGACTTCATATTCTGATGGCAATCACGATGCAGCTGCCATCGGTCTGATCATGGAGCTTCGTGCTGAGGCTCTTCACCCTGAAGCTGAAGATGGTGAGACCCCTCTCTTCGGTGACTTCACTCCTGATGATTTCAAAGAGTGGTACGATGGCTCAGAAGAGTTCCGCAGGGTTATTGACTCTGGTCGGGTTCTTGCGGAGAAGTGGTGGGTCGAGCAGGGTAAGGACGCTGCTCAAGGCAAGAACAACATGACATCAGCCGCTTGGCTTTTTGGCATGAAGAACCAATTCAACTGGAAGGACAAGAAAGAGCTTACCGGCGAAGGTGGTGGCGCAATTCGTGTCCAAGTTTTCTCTGACGAAGAGGGTGTGTGATGGGTGATTCTGGCTCATGCGGAAAAACAACTAATCATTAACGATTCCTATGGTGAGGAAAATTCCAGAAGGATTGGTCATCCTTTGCGAGCGGTAGCCTCGCCGCTCTGGTAGAAAGAGGCACGAAAACGCCCCGCTTCATGCGGGGCTTTTTTTATGGTAGATTTCGCTCATGTCAGGAATGCCCCCAAAATTCAAGCGAACACCGAAGCAGGTGGAAGCAACAGCGGTATTCAAAGACCATTTCTACACGATGTTTTTTGGTGGCTCCCGGTCAGGCAAAACCTTCTTGGCAATGAGACTGATCGTTCTCCGGGCTTCCAAATTCAAATCTCGGCACCTTTGCGTCAGGCTCCGCTTCAGTCACATCAAACAGTCGGTGGTGTTGGACACGTTCCCGAAGATGATGGCTATCTGCTTTCCTGACCTTCCTTACACGCTCAACAAATCGGATTGGTATGTGACGCTGCCAAACGGCTCTGAAATCTGGTTTGGTGGTCTTGATGATAAAGACCGTGTTGAAAAAATACTGGGTAACGAATATTCGACCATCTTTGTGAACGAGTGCAGCCAAATCGAATACGATTCGATCACGACTGTTGTTACCCGCTTGGCTGAGAACTCGGGCTTGAATCCGAGAATGCTTTTCGACTGCAACCCGGCAGGTAAAAAGCACTGGACATACCTCAAGTTCATCAGCGGCATTGACCCGGAATCGAAAGAAGAAATCCGAAACCACAAAGAGACTCACGGCTCTTTGATGATGAATCCGACTGACAACCTAGACAACCTTCCAGAACACTATGTCGAAACGCTTCGCAATCTGCCGGAGCGAAAACGAAAACGCTTCCTTGATGGTATGTTCTTGAATGATGTCGAAGGTGCATTGTGGACAGACCAGATGTGTGAGCGAGCCAAGCTCCGCAAGCGTGGCGATATTGTAAAGACGATTGTTTCTATCGACCCTTCTGTATCTAGCAACGAGAACTCCGATGAATGCGGTCTCGGTGTGTGTGGTCTTGATCACCGGAAGAACGGTTGGGTGATGAAAGACAAGACAGCGGTGATGACTCCGGAGCGTTGGTCGCAAACAGCGGTCAATCTGTATCATCGCTACGAGTGTGATTACATCGTTGCAGAGAAGAACCAGGGTGGTGAGCTTGTTCGGTTGGCAATTCATGCCATCGACCCGAACATCAAAGTGAAGCTCGTACATGCCTCAAAGAGCAAGTTTGCCCGCGCAGAACCGATCACTGTTTTTTATGAAGATAGGGAAGAGTCGAAGGATAAGCGTTACATCGGTCACTTCGATGAGCTTGATGAGCTTGAGGAAGAGCTTTGCAGCTGGATACCTGACAAGACAAAAGAATCACCAAACCGGGTGGATTGGCTTACCTGGGGCATGACAGATTTGATGCTTGAGCCGGTGAAAGAAGTAAGAATGTACATACCCGATTGATTGTTTTATGGTTATGCAATCAGCAACCCATCAATAATGGACACATGGCATGGCATGGTATAAACCTTTTTGGTCTAAGAACGAATCTTCCGAGACACCTCTGGAAACAAAAAACCACATCACACCACCTGTCGAATTGTCATTTGCCGAATTTTTGATGGTGAATGGTCACTCTGACCTCGGCTTCGCAAGAATCATTCAATTGTACAAACAGATTCTGCCTTTCCAAAATGCCGTTGACATTCGTGCGCGAGCTTTGTCTGACACACCGACCCGGTTGAAGGATAAGGAAGGCAAGCTCGTTAAATCTCATCCGATGCTTGATCTGATCAACAAGCCAAACGATGCAGAAACCTCACGGCAATTTAAGTATGCCCTTGCATCGACATACGACATGCTTGGTAACGTATTTGTCCTAGCTACCGGTGATGTCGATAGAAAGCCACACGAGCTGATTGTTATTCAGCCTCACAAAGTAACAGCCAACGGAATCGACTCACGTTTTGGCTGGCTTAATATTCCTGCATCATTCTATGTGCGTAACGAAGGTTATGCCGGTGACAGATTCTTCGCTGAAGATAGCGAGCATGGGATTCGCTACATAAACAATCTGCGCGACAAAGAGCTGATACCGATGATCGGCTTTAATCCGCTTTCTAACAGCGCAAACTACTTCGGCATGAGCAAGGCTCAACCATCTTTATACGAGATGGAGCAGTACCTTGAAGGCAACATCAACAACAAATCAAACCTGGTCAGGGGTGCAAGACCAAGCATGATTTGGCAGAACAACCGACCCGAGATGCTTACCCAAGAGCAGTGGGATAGAGCGAAGGAAATGAGCCAGAAATACTCCGGCTCCAAAAACGCTGGCGGCATTCCTCTGCTTGATGGTCTGGAAGCGAAGCCGATTTCTTCATCGAACAACGAAATGCAATTCCGTGATTTGCAGAAGGATATGTTTGAGCGAATCAATGTCTGTTATGACATTCCGTTGCCGATGGTGACAAGTACAGCGAACACCTTCAACAACTATGAGACAGCTCAGGTTTCTCTGTGGGATAACGCAATCATGCCTCTTGGTGGTGTTCTTAACGAACACCTTACGAAAGCTCTAGCTCCACGGTTTGATGCTGAAGGCTACCATTATGCGATTGACGAAGCTGATGTTGAGCCTCTTCGGAAAAGAACCATCGAAACAGCCAAGATTCAAAACGAAATCAATGTGAACAGCATTGATGAGATTCGTGAGCTTATTAACTACGCTCCATATCCGAAAGTTGGTGGTGACATCTACGCTCCGTTGAACATCATGCCTCTCGGCTCTGGTGCAATGGTGATCGGAGACCCTGACGCAAACAATCCTGCTAACCAGGCAGCAGACAAAGATCGTGATGCAGCCGCAAAGAAATTTCGCTTGCTTTTGTCTGAAATGAAAACCGAAGATGGTGCGCGTAAGTACACTGACAACGAAATCGAAGTCTTGGTGGCTGACAACTATGGCTGAACAATGTTGGGGTATTTACAATACCGACACACAACGATGGCTGATCAACAAGAACAGCGAGATTGTTAATTACGCTCACCGGGAAACCGCTCTGGCGCATATCCAACAGATGCCTCAGAAGAGCAACCTCATCCCTCAGCAAATAAACGATTGGCAAACAAAGCTGGACGCATAGTGGCTATCAATTCGACAGATGAGGAACGTCAGAAACAGGCTGACAAAGATTTGGCGACTAAGCTTCGGCTTGAGCAGCCATTTGAACGTCAGCTGAACCAGCTGTTTGATAACATCGCTTACGACCTCGGCTTGCAGTATGCCGCTACCGGCACCCCGGTATCCATATCCGAGTATGAAGAAGAGCTTGCTGCTGTGATCTTCGGGAGCAACCTTCGCACGAGTAATGCGTTCTCCGGGCAAGTGATCGAAACATCGGTTGCCGACAAGACGAATGAAGTTGCTATTGCGGTGTTGGCTATTGCTGCCGCAAAAGGACTCAGTATGGATGAGCATGTTCTTAATATGAGAGTGTTCGCGCGCGAGCATACTCGTAATGTTTTGCGCAACAACTCAAAAGAAGCTGCCAGCGAAATCGTAAACACGCTCCAGAAAGATGCTGACACAGCCGTTGCTAAGGCAAAGGTCGAAGAAGATTTGACGCGAGCCGGTGTTGGTGCAAAAGCCTCTCAAGATTTTAAGGAGCGAAGCCTGTCTCGGGCATCAACCATCGCTACAACTGAAACACAGAGAGCTGCGGAAGGCACAAAAGAAATCGAGCGAGGAATATTTGTTCGTGAAAACAGCGGCATGGCTGCTGCTCTTGCAGGTGTACCGGCTGTTAAGGTTTCAAAGTATTGGATGACCAGGGGTGACAGCAAGGTAAGACCGGCACATATCGCTGCGGATTCAC
>Ga0070729_10003238_pt1 | contig 19335 bp, 19 predicted proteins | sample tdDd472_FD_66725 | JGI IMG/M metagenome (GOLD analysis project Ga0070729, IMG submission 66725) | Marine sediment microbial communities from the Atlantic coast under amendment with organic carbon and nitrate - tdDd47.2 | ecosystem: Environmental > Aquatic > Marine > Coastal > Sediment | place... | reverse complement strand
GCCAGCGGCCCACTCCGGGAGTGCGGCCCAGACGGCCCATCAGGGCCACATCCAGGGCGCTGACCGGAAAGAGTGGATCCAGTCGCGGGTGCTGGGGCACGTAGCCGATTCGCCGGCCGGCCTTGCGCGGAGGCTGACCCAGGACCTCGACCTGGCCGCGAGTGGGCTTCAGTAACCCCAGGGCGAGCTTCAGGAGCGTGGTCTTGCCACTGCCGTTGGGGCCGACGATGCAAACGAAATCCCCCTCGGGGATGGTGATATTTACGTCGCGCAGCACCAGCTCGTCGTCGTAGCCGAACCACAGGTCTTTGCAGGCCAGTGCAGCGCTCACGGCTTTCCTTTCGCAGCCTGGAGGATCTCCGCCAGGGCGGCGGCGATGTGCCGCAGGTTGGTGCCGTAGTCCGGCGCCAGGGGATCCAGGACCACGACCCGACCGCCGATGGCCTCGGCCACCGTTTCTGCCGATCGCCGGGAAAACTGGGGTTGCACGACCACGGTGGTCAAACCCGCCTCGCGGGCAGTGTCAATGACCGTGGCCAACTGGCGCGGTCCGGGTTCGTGACCTCCGGCCTCGACGGCGATCTGGGTCAGGCCATAAGCAGTGGCGAAGTGACCGAAGGCCGGGTGAAAGACCAGGAATCGCCCCCCGGGGCAACAGACCAGCAGCTTGCGGATATCCCGATCCAGACGCGCCAGCTCCGCCTGCAGGGCCGTCAACCGGGAAGCGTACTCCCGAGCACCGACGGGATCGAGTTCGGTCAGAACCGCGGCGATGGTATCGGCCAGAGCTGCGGCCTGGCGGGGATCGAGCCAGGTATGGGGGTCGTGCCCGTGGTCATGGTGGTGCCCGTCGGACGGGTCATGGTTGACCGCTGGGCGTGGGCCGCGCACCATTGGCGCCGCGGGCAGAGCCTCGATCTTCGGCAGCAATCCCCGTTCGAAGGGCACGCCTGCACTCAGAAAAAGATCGGCCTGCTCCAGGGCTGCCATCTGGCGGGGAACCGGTTCGTAGGTGGCGGGCGAATGGCCAGGTCCGACCAATACCGCCACCTGAACCCGTTCGCCACCGACCTTCTCCACGAACCAGGCCTGGGGCAGAATACTCACCGTCACCTGCAGCGGTTCGTGTCCACCGGCCTCCCGTGCCCAGGCCGCCGCCGGGGCGAGCAAGAGCGCACCAGGCACCAGCAAACAGGCGACCAGCAGTAGGTTTGGGCAGCGATGGCTCAACGTCGCGGGCATGATCGCCGTTTCTGCTCGGGGTCCGGAATTCGGAGTGGCCCTTATGATAACCGGTGACCGCCTCAACGCAATGAGCGAAAAGGCCGCCGCGGCCCATTTTTCCGCTGGTTACGAACTAGCCGTTGGATTAGCTTGGCTCGGTATGCCTCATTGTCCACACCGAGTCTGCCGGGTCCGCCCGCAGCCGGGGAGGGGTCCGCCGGACTCCCAGGAGATTCTGCAAAAGGAGATGACCATGCCTCTCATTCCCATGCGCGTCATGCTCGACCACGCTGCCGAGAACGGTTACGGCGTCGGCGCCTTCAACGTGAACAACATGGAACAGATCCAGGCCATCATGATGGCCGCGGTAGAAACAAACAGCCCGGTCATCGTCCAGGCCAGCCGGGGCGCCCGGTCCTACTCCAACGACGCCTACCTGCGTCACCTGATGCTGGCTGCCGCCGAGCTGAATCCCAAGATCCCCATCGCCATGCACCAGGACCACGGCAACAGCCCCGAGACCTGCTTCAGCGCCATCGACCAGGGCTTCACGTCGGTAATGATGGACGGTTCCCTGCAGGACGACGGCAAGACACCATCCAGCTACGACTACAACGTCGACGTCACGCGCCAGGTGGTCGAGAAGGCTCACGCCCTGGGCGTGACAGTCGAGGCGGAAATTGGTTGTCTGGGCGGCATCGAGGACGGACACGGCGCGGGGCTGAGCGGTGAAGAGGCCCAGGAGCACCTGACCGATCCGGAAGAGGCCGAGCGATTCGTCGCCGACACCGGCTGTGACGCCCTGGCGGTGGCCATCGGCACCAGCCATGGCGCCTACAAGTTCGCGAAGAAACCCACCGGAGATGTATTGAAGATGGACCTCATCGAGGAGATTCATCGCCGCCTGCCCAACACCCACCTGGTGATGCACGGTTCCAGCTCGGTGCCCCGTGAGCTGGTGGACATCATCAACAATTACGGTGGCGGCCTGAAGGAGTCCTACGGTGTTCCTGTCGAGGCCATCCAGGAAGGGATCAAGCACGGCGTGCGCAAGATCAATGTGGACACCGACAATCGACTGGCCATCACCGGCGCCATCCGCAAGGTCTTCGCCGAGACGCCGGGGAAGTTCGATCCCCGGGATTACATGAAGCCCGCCCGACTGGCCATGGCCGAAGTGGTCAAGGCTCGCATGATCGCCTTCGGACAGGCCGGCTGGGCCGACAAGGTGCCCGCGATGACCCTGGACGAAATGGCCAAGCGGTACTAGCTGCCGCCGGAGAGCAAGCCGATGTATGGAAAATTCCAGGAAATGCTGCAGCTGGAGCTGGACGCGGTCCGGGTGCAGGGTTTCTACAAGGAAGAGCGGGTGCTTGAAAGTCCGCAGGGTGCCGAGGTCAGGGTCGCCGGCCAGTCGGTGATCAACTTCTGCGCCAACAATTATCTGGGGCTGGCCTCGGACCCGCGGGTCGTCGAGGCCGGCCGCCGGACCCTCAGCGAGTGGGGCTACGGTCTCAGCTCGGTTCGGTTCATCTGCGGCACCACCGAGTTGCACAAGGAACTGGAACGGGAGCTGAGCGAGTTCCTGGGCACCGAGGACACCATCCTGTACGCCGCCTGCTTCGACGCCAACGGCGGTGTCTTCGAACCCCTGTTGGATCGCAACTGCGCCATCATCACCGACCAGCTGAACCATGCCTCGATCATCGATGGCGTGCGCCTCTCCAAGGCCAAGCGATTCATCTTCAAGCACGGCGATCTGGACCATCTGGAAACCTGCCTGCAGGAAGCCCAGGAATCCGACTATCGGATGATCGTCACCGACGGCGTGTTCTCCATGGACGGGGATCTGGCTCCCCTGGTGGAGATCTGCGATCTGGCCGACCGCTACGAAGCCCTGGTGATGGTGGACGAAAGCCACGCCACCGGTGTCATCGGCGCCACCGGTCGGGGCACCCACGAGAAGCAGGGTGTCATGGACCGCATCGACATCATCACCACGACCCTGGGCAAGGCCCTGGGCGGGGCGATGGGCGGCTGTACCAGCGGGCGCCGGGAGATCATCGACTGGTTGCGCCAGAAGAGTCGGCCCTATCTGTTCAGCAACTCGGTGCCGCCGATCGTGTGCGGCGCGGCCCTGGAAGTGCTGCGCATCCTGCGCGAGGATCCGGAGCCTCTGCAGCGGCTGAATAGAAATCAGCAGCTGTTGCGCGGCGGTCTGCAGGAACTCGGATTCGATGTGGACGATCGGGAACACCCCATCGTGGCGGTGCATTTCCGGCGCAACACCAACGACGCCGAACTGGCCCAGGCGCTGGCCCGGGACCTGCTGGCCGAGGGCATCTACTGCACCGGGTTCAGCTTCCCGGTGGTCCCGCCGGGCCAGGCCCGAATTCGGCTGCAGGCTTCGGCGGCGCATACGCAGGTGCATCTACAGACGTGTCTGGAAGCCTTTGCCAAGGTGGGCAAGAGGCACGGGGCCATCTGAGCCGGCGGCTCGACAGCGATGGTGACGCGATCCCGGCCGGAACCGGGGTCGTTTTGACGGAGATGAATCCCCGAAATACAAGATATCGCTCATCTTATTTGCGTTTTTGATGATCCTTGTCTATAATGCGCCCGCGTCACGTCTGCTGGACTCGCATCCTTGCTGCAGCAGGCGTGTCTTTTTGTGTTAGTGTGGAGCTGCACCTGCGTGCCACCACAATCATCCGCGTCGGGAACAGGCCCGGACGCCAAAAGGGAACAAGACGATGAGTGAAGATCTGAGCAGGATCCGGAATATCGGGATCAGCGCCCACATCGATTCGGGCAAGACGACCCTGACGGAGCGGATTCTTTTTTATACCGGCCGCATCCGCGCCATCCACGAGGTGCGCGGTAAGGACGGGGTCGGCGCGACCATGGATTCCATGGAACTCGAGCGCGAGCGCGGGATCACCATCCAGAGCGCCGCGACGTATACCGAGTGGCAGGACCACCACGTGAACATCATCGACACACCGGGGCACGTCGACTTCACCATTGAAGTGGAGCGGGCCCTGAAGGTTCTCGACGGCGCGATCCTGGTGCTGTGCTCGGTGGCCGGCGTGCAGAGCCAGTCCATCACCGTGGACCGCCAGATGAAGCGCTACTCGGTGCCGCGCATCGCCTTCGTGAACAAGTGCGACCGTTCGGGAGCCAATCCCGCCCGGGTCACCGACCAGCTACGCGAGAAGCTCAAGCACAACGCGGTGATGATGCAGATTCCCATCGGCCTGGAGGAGCACCTCGAAGGCGTGGTGGATCTGGTGACCATGAAAGCCTATCGCTTCGAGGGTGACAGCGGCGAGAACGTTGTCGAGGGCGAGATTCCCGTCGACCTGCAGTTCGAGGCCGAGGCCCGGCGCGAAGCCATGCTCGATGCGGTGAGCATGTTCAGCGACGAACTCATGGAAGCCATGCTCGAAGAGACGGTGACCGAGGACCTGATCCACGCGGCCGTGCGCGCCGGTGTCCTGGACGGCGGCCTGACCCCTGTCTTCATGGGCAGCGCCTACAAGAACAAGGGCGTCCAGCTGTTGCTCGAAGCGGTGGTGCGGTACCTGCCCTGTCCATCGGACATCGAGAACACTGCCATCGAAGTGCAGAACGACGGTGAGGAGAAGGAGTTCGTGCTGTCCAACAGCTCGGACGACCCGATGGTCGCCAATGCCTTCAAGCTCGAAGAGGGTCCCTACGGCCAGCTGACATACGTGCGCATTTACCAGGGCGTACTGCGCAAGGGCACCGACGTCTACAATTCGCGCACGGGTCGCAAGGTCAAGGTCGGCCGGTTGGGCCGCATGCACGCCGACCAGATGGAAGAGATCGAGTCGGCCTACGCCGGCGACATCATCGCCCTGTTCGGCATCGACTGCGCCAGCGGCGATACCTTCACCAACGGCGATCGCATCTCCCTGTCGAGCATGCACGTGCCCGAACCGGTGCTCAGTCTGGCGGTCACTCCCGAGGACAACAAGGCCGCAGCCAATATGTCCAAGGCCCTGCATCGTTTCACCCGGGAGGATCCCACCTTCCGCACGTCGGTGGACGACGAGACCGGCGACACTCTCATCAGCGGCATGGGTGAACTGCACCTGGAAGTCTACATCGAGCGGATCAAGCGGGAATTCGGCGCGACCATCACCACGGGCGCGCCCCAGGTGAAGTACCGCGAGACCATCACTCAGGCCGTGCCTTTCGACTACACCCACAAGAAGCAGACCGGTGGCTCCGGGCAGTATGCCAAGGTGCAAGGCCTCATGGAGCCCAGCGAGGACGGCGAGTTCCACTTCCTGAGCAAGGTGGTCGGCGGCAACATCCCCACCGAGTACATCAGCGCCTGCGAGAAGGGGTTCGCCCAGTCCATCGATACGGGGCAGTACATCGGCCACCCGGTTCAGGGTCTCAAGGTGACGCTGCAGGATGGTGCGGCCCATGCCGTGGACTCGTCGGATATGGCCTTCCAGACCGCCTGTCGCACCGCGGTGCGCGAGTTCTATCAACAGGGCAAGCCGGTGGCGCTGGAGCCGCTGATGCTCGTGTCCATCGAAGGGCCCAGCGAGTACCAGGGCGAGATCATCAAGACGCTGATGCAGCGGCGGGGAGTCATCGTCGGTACGACCGAGGACGAGGGTTTCATTCGGGTCGACGCCAACGTGCCGCTGGCCGAGATGTTCGGTTACGCCACGGTGCTGCGCTCGGCCACCGCGGGCAAGGCCGAATTCACCATGGAATTTGCCAGGTACGCACCGGCGCCCAGCGAGGTAGCCGAGGAACTGGTCAAGGAATACTTGGAAAAGAGGGCGTCGGGCCGCTAGGTCCGGCTGGAACCAGATTCAAGCGAGGGAAACGATGGTTGAACACGACATGATTCAGCGCAGCCCCGTCCGGGTCTTCGAACGGGCATTGGGCGGTGGCCTCGGGCCGGGCAATTTGGGCGTCACCCTGTCCCGCAAGGGAGTGGGCAAGACGGCGTTTCTGATCGGTCTAGCGGTGGATCACCTGCTTCAGGGCCGCAAGGTTTTGTATATCTCGACGAAGGAGTCGGTGGAGCACATCAACGATTTCTTCGAGCAGATCTTCCACGCCACTGCCAGCACCTTGAATCTGGATCAGATTCCCCAGCGTCTGCTGCGCATGGAACGCAACCGCCACATCCACGTCTACAACCGGAAGCTCTTCTCCCTGGAGAAACTGGAGCAGTCGGTGGCCTTCCTGAAAGATGCCGCTGGTTTCGTGCCGGATATGGTCATCCTGGACGGTACGCCGCGCTTCGAGAATACCGAGGAGTGGGAGATCGAGGGCCTGAGCAAGCTGGCCACCGAGTGGGGTGCCGAGGTCTGGACCAGCAGCAATACCCACCGCGAGGGCCAGGAAATGGACGAGCGGGGAGTGCCGACCACGGTGGCGCGTTTCGACCAGCAGCTGGCGGTCATTGTGAATCTCTGTCCCGAGAATGATCACATCAAGGTGCGTATCGTCAAGGAGCATGCCAGCGCCGAGGTGCCGAACCTGCAGATGGAGTTGGACCCGAAGACGATGCTGCTGCGCTGGAGGTAGGCCCCATGGCCGCCGCGACGGTGACCGAACGTCTGGACCGGATCCGCGAGCTGATGTTCGCCGCCTGTGTCGGCGCCGGTCGTTCCGAGTCGGCCGTCCGGCTGGTTGCGGTTTCCAAGCGCATCTCCCTGCCCCTGCTGGTTGAGGCCTGCCGGGCCGGTCAGTGGGACCTGGGAGAGAACCGGGTCGTCGAGGCGGTGGACCGGCAGCCGGAACTGGCGGCACTGCTGACGAACGCAGGCCTGCCCGCCGACCGGGTCAACTGGCACTTCATAGGACATCTGCAGAGCAACAAGGCCGGGCGCGCGTCCGGCCGCTTTATCATGCAACACGGCGTGGATTCGCTGCGTCTGGCCCGAAAGCTGTCCACCCTGGCGGTGCAGCGGGGAGGGGTCGAGCGGATTCTGCTGGAGGTGAACATCTCGGGTGAGGAGCAGAAGCACGGTTTGCTCCCCGACGAGACGGTGGAAGTGATCGCCGGGGCGGCCGAATTGCCGGGCCTGGAGGTGGCCGGATTGATGGGCATGGCCCGTCGCGGCGCCGGCGAAACCGAACTGCACGGCGTATTCGGTGGTCTGCGTCGACTGATCGAGCAGGCCCGCACCGCCACCGGTTTGCCGTTGCCGGAACTGAGCATGGGCATGAGCGGCGACTTCGAGATCGCCATCGCCGAGGGAGCGACCCTCATCAGGGTCGGAAGCGCCCTGTTTGGTCCGCGGCAGGCTTGAGCCGCGGATCTGACCGATCCGGGAGCAATCCCGGCCAAAAAACTACCGGAAAGGCTGCGCCTTGGTTCTTCAGAAGCTCTTTGTCGCCATCCTACAGGTTTATTCCATGCTCATCCTGGCCCGGGTGATTCTGAGCTGGGTCAACCCGGCTCCACGTAACGAACTGCTATTAATGGTGATTCGAGCGACCGAACCCGTCCTGGCCCCCCTGCGTGCCCTGATTCCCCTGCGCGGGGTAGACCTGTCTCCGATCATGGCATGGCTCTTGATACAGCTTCTCATGAGATTGATTTTAAAGGTCGGAGCCTGATCCGGATTGTTGATCTATGGTGCGTCCCTGGCAGCGGGAAGCCGGTGATCCGGACGGCGGCATTCGGCATTGCCAACTGCTGGAGGAGCAAGTCATGAGGATCACGCCCCTGGATGTCCGCAAGCAAGAGTTCCGCAAGGCCGTTCGTGGCTTCGACTGCGATGAGGTTCGCGCCTTCCTGACCACCCTGGCCGACGAGTACGAAACGGTGCTGGTGGACAACAAGCAGTTGCGCGAACGGGCCATGGAGCAGGAAGAGCGAATCACCGAGTACAAGTCCATGGAACGCACCTTGCGCGATACCCTCATGACCGCCGAGCGTCTGATGCAGGATACCCGCGAGACCGCGACCCGCGAGGGTGAAGTGATCATCCAGGAAGCCCACCTTCAGGCCCGCAGGGTGCTGGAGGAGTGCCGGCTGCGCACCGAGGAACTGCGCCGCGAAATCTCCGGACTGCGCAAGGAGAAAGAAACCTACCTGGGCCGCTTCAAGAGCTTGGCCGAGTCCCAGATCCAGTTCATCGACGCTCATCGTCACGACTTCGAGGATCTGGACAAACGCCTGGTCGATATGGTTGATTCCGTGGTCGCCGGGGCCGACAACCACGCCGCCCAGGCCGAAGGCAATCCCCAGAACGAGGTCGAACAGGTCGCCGACGCCGTGCAGACCGCCCAGGATGAAGTGGCCGCTTCGACGACAGAGACGCCCGTCCCGGCTTCAGCCGGACCTCGTAGCTGGTCCACCGGCGATGTGGACGTGTGGCGGGACTACGATCCGGGTGCCAAGTCGCCAACCGAGCAGCCGCAGGCCAACACCGAGCCGGGAGCGGCTCCTCAGGAGATCCCGGAACCCGTCGCGGAGATCGCAACGGCGCCGAGTCCCGAACCGGTGGCGAATCGGACCGACGATTCCCAGTGGAGTCCGGTGGGTGCGGCAGCTGTGGATATGGCCGCCATGGGCATCCCCATTCCGGCGGTTCCGGCCAAGACAGAGGATCCCCGGTACATCATGACCGTCCCGACCAGCGACGAAGCCAAAGCTCAGGAGCCCGTCTTTCAGCCCTGATCAATCAAGGCAGACGTAGCTCGACGGCGGGGACCACGGGGTCCCCGCCGTGCTTTGAACAACCTTTTACTTGGTGGTAGGCAGGGGTCATGTTACCTTGTCTCGTTCCTGAAAACTGCGGTTGAATCCCGGGTTTTAGGCCCCTTTCGCGACATCTGGTCGGAGCGGGCCGTGTGCCGGGTCATTTTGGAGGCCGGTTTTGAGCGCATTGCGTACACAGATCGAAGAGGCGGCGGCGTTTATTCGTACCAAGACGGATTTTCAACCTGAGGTCGGGTTGATCCTGGGCACGGGACTGGGGGATCTGGGCGACAAGATTGAAACCGACTGCACCATCAGCTATGGGGACGTTCCCCATTTCGTCGAATCCACCGCTACCAGCCATGCCGGCAACCTGGTTTTCGGCACCCTGGGCGGGCGCCGGGTCATGGCCATGCAGGGGCGCGTCCACTATTATGAGGGCTACTCGATGGAGCAGATCACGTTGCCGGTGCGGGTGATGAAGGCCCTGGGAGCCCAGGCGCTGTTCATGAGTAACGCCGTCGGCGGCATGAATCCGCAGCTGGTGCCCGGTGATATCACGGTGATCACTGATCATATCAACCTGATGGGCGACAACCCGTTGATTGGCGCCAACGACGACGAGCTGGGACCGCGTTTCCCGGATATGTCCGAACCCTATGATCGCGCTTTCATCAGGACCATGGAGGAAGTCGCCCTGGGCAAGGCCATCGCCCTGAAGAAGGCGGTGTATGTGGCCGTCGCTGGGCCGAACCTGGAAACCGGCGCCGAGTACCGGTTTCTGCGGACCATCGGAGCCGACACCGTGGGCATGTCCAGCGTGCCGGAGTGCCTGGTGGCGGTTCATGGCGGTATGCGCGTCATCGGGCTGCAGGTCGTCACCGACGCCTGTTTCCCCGACGCCCTGAAACCCGCCAATGTTGAGGCGATCATCCGCGTGGCCAACGAAGCCCAGCCGCGACTGGTAGCCCTGGTCGCCGGCTTTCTCGAGAAAGTGCAGCTCTGATGTCCCAGGTGCCCGGCAAAGACCCCTCACGACTGTATCCCGCCCTGGCGCGGAAATTTCACGATGCCAATTCCGAGGAACTGATCAGTCGTTACTGGAAAGAGAACGACACCTTTCGGCGCAGCGTAGAGGCTCGAGACGGCGCTCCCGACTGGGTCTTCTACGAGGGACCGCCGACAGCCAACGGTCTGCCAGGTGTGCACCATGTCATCGCCCGGTTGTGCAAGGACATCATGTGCCGGTTCAAGACCATGACCGGCCACCGTGTGGTGCGCAAGGCCGGCTGGGATACCCATGGCTTGCCTGTGGAACGGGCTGTGGAGAAGCAGCTCGGCATCCAGGGTGCCCAGGCCATCGAGCAGTACGGTCTCGGACCCTTCAACGACAAGTGTCGCCAGAGCGTCTGGACTTGCAAGACCGACTGGGATGAATTCACCGAGCGGGTGGGCTACTGGGTGGACCTGGACGATCCCTACATCACCTACGACAACAACTATATCGAGACGGTGTGGTGGATCCTGGGCCAGTTCCATGAGAAGGGGCTGCTCTACCGCGGACACAAGGTAGTGCCCTACTGTCCGGTGTGCGCCACGCCCCTGTCCAGCCACGAGATGGCCAATAGCTATCGTTCGGTCAATGACCCGAGCATCTTCGTCCGGCTCAAGGCCGTCGACGCCGACGAATCATTCCTGACCTGGACCACCACGCCCTGGACCTTGCCGTCGAACGTGGCTCTGGCCGTGGGCACTGATTTCGACTATGTCCGGGTGCGCCATGGGCAGGAAACACTGATCCTGGCCGAGGCCCGGCTGTCGGTGCTGGATCCAGAGGTAGAGACAGAGATCCTGGACCGCTTCAAGGGCCGGGAACTGCTGGGACGCCGCTACGAACAAGTACTGCCCTTTGTCTCGCCCGGCGAGGACCGAGCCTTCGTCGTCGTCGAAGCGGACTTCGTGACGCTGGATTCGGGCACGGGCATCGTGCACATGGCGCCGGCCTTTGGCGAGGACGACTATCAGGTCGGCAAGCTGGAAAACCTGGCCTTTATGAAACCCGTGGACGCCAATGGCCAGTTCACCGCCGAGGTCACGCCCTGGCACGGCCTGCACGTCAAGAAGGCCGATCCCAAGATCATCCGGCACCTGGAGGAGCAGGGCAGCCTCTATGCCCAGGCCCGGTACAGCCACGACTATCCGTTCCACGATCGGTGCGACAATCCGCTGATCTACTTCGCGACACCCAGCTGGTTCATCCGCACCAGCGGTATGCGCGACCAGCTGGTCGAAGCCAACAGCGCCATTACCTGGGCGCCGCCGGAAGTGGGCAGTGGCCGATTCGGCAATTGGCTTGCCGGCAACATCGACTGGTCCCTGAGTCGCAACCGCTTCTGGGGCACGCCCCTGAACATCTGGATCTGCGACGAGTGTGGTGAGTTGCACCTGCCGGCCACGCGCTCGGACCTGTCCGAGCTGACGGGCGCAGATCAGTCTGAGCTGGATCTGCATCGGCCCCACGTGGACGGGTTGACCTTCCCCTGCGTGAAGGATGGGTGTGGCGGAACCATGCACCGGACTCCGGAGGTCATCGACTGCTGGTTCGATTCGGGCAGCATGCCTTTCGCCCAGTATCACTACCCGTTCGAGAACAAGGAGCTCTTCGAGAGCCAGTACCCCGCCGACTTCATCAGCGAAGGCGTGGATCAGACCCGTGGCTGGTTCTACACCATGCTGGTGATCAGCACCTTCCTCACCGGCCGCAGCAGCTACAAGAGTTGCCTGGTCAACGAGCTGATCCTGGACAAGAAGGGCAAGAAGATGTCCAAGAGTCTCGGCAATGCCGTGGACCCCATGGACATCCTGCGTAACGAGGGCGCTGATCCGCTGCGCTGGTACATGATCACCAGCAGCCCGGTATGGGTGCCGACGCGTTTCGACCGCGAGGGCGTGAAGGAGGCCCAGCGGAAACTGCTGGCGACCCTGGAGAACACCTACAATTTCTTCACCCTGTACGCGAATCTGGACGAGTTCACGCCGGCGACCGAGAGCGAGTCGGCTCCGGATCTGCTGGATCGTTGGATCCTCAGCCGCCTGCAGAGCGTGGCCGAGTCCGTCCGCACGGACCTCGAGGCGCTGAACCTGACCCGTGCCGGCAAGACTCTGGGCGGATTCATCATCGATGACGTGAGCAACTGGTACGTCCGCCTTTGTCGCCGCCGCTTTTGGAAGGGCGAAATGACCGTGGACAAGCACACGGCGTTCTCGACGCTCTACACGGTGTTGGAGACCAGCCTGCGTCTGCTGGCGCCGTTCGTGCCCTTCAGTACCGAGGAACTCTACCGCGGCCTGACCGCCTGGCGGGCCGCTGACTCGTCGGTCCACCTGCAGGATTTCCCGGTTGCGGACCGAACGATGATCGACAGCGAGTTGGAACGGGCGATGGCCGCCGCCCAGCAGGTGGTCGGCCTGGGCCGTAGTCTGCGCCAGGAATCATCCCTGAAGACCCGTCAGCCACTGGGCCGCTTGGTCATGCATTCGGACGATGATCGGACCGAGTTGTTGATGGCCGACTCGCGGCTGCTGAGCTATGTGGCCGAGGAACTGAATATCAAGGATCTGGGCGTCGTGGATGACCCGCGGGAAGTGGCCAGCCTCTCGGCCAAGGCCAACTTCCGCGCCCTGGGCCCCCGTTTCGGCAAGCGGGCGCCGGTCGCGGCGGCCCGGATCGTGGCCATGACGGCCGAGGAGATCCTGCAATTGCGCCAGGGCGGCCAGGTCAGTCTGGACCTGGAAGGCGAGGCCACTGACTTCGGGTTCGACGAGGTCATTGTGAGCGAGGAAGGGGTCGGCGCGTACGTGGCCACCGGCTCCCAGGGCCTGACCGTGGCCCTCGACACGACCTTGACCGACGCTCTGCGCCAAGAGGGTCTGTGCCGCGAAATCATCAACAAGGTGCAGAATTTGCGTAAGAAAAGCGGCCTCGAGGTGTCCGATCGCATCGAGCTCGCTATCAATGGCCCTGAGTTGGTACTAGCGGCGGTGGGGCGTTTTGCCGATCGTATCACCGCTGAGACACTGGCAGTCAACGTTGATTCCGTGGCGGAATTGCCGTATAAAGAATCATTCAGCCTTGCTGACAACGAGATCGGCATCGCCCTCGGGCGTGTCGATGCTTGAACGGGAGGGACCCGATGCGGAAGACCGAACTTCAGAGATTCCGGAAGATGCTCATGGCGGAGAAGGAGCGCGTGACGCAGTCTCTGACTCAGCATGAGAAGATCATCAAGCACACCGATGATCAGTCGGGCTTGGAGACGGGCAAGGCGCATTCGAATCATATGGCGGACCAGGGATCAGACGAGTTCCAGTACGAGACCACCATCAAGTTTGCCAATACCGAAGGCCGCTACCTCTACAACATCGAGGAAGCCCTGCGTCGCATCGAGGACGGCACTTACGGCAAATGTGACAGCTGCAGCAAGGCCATCGGCCTGCCCCGGCTCAGACGGCTGCCCTATACCCGGATGTGTATCGAGTGCAAGGAGAAGGAGGAGGCGGGGACCCTCTGATGCTCCGTCGACTCTGCCAACCCTGGCTCTGGGCGCCGTTGGTCCTGATCCTGGATTTCTTCTCGAAACGGATCGTACTGGCCAACGAGGCCGCGTTCCGGGCCAAGATCAATGTCCTCGGTGAATTCGCCCGTTTCATCTATGTCCGCAATTCCGGCTCGGCCATGGGGTTGTTCCCCGTGGGCCGTGGCGTGCTGGTCAGCGTCAGTCTGGCCGCTTCCATCTTCCTCGTCTACCTGTACCGTGTCTCTGCGCCGGAACTGCGGGTCCGTCGGGCCGCCATGGCTGCGATCCTCGGGGGGGCTCTGGGCAATCTGATCGACCGTATTTTCTACGGTGGCCGGGTGGTGGATTTCATCGACCTGGGCATCGGTTCTCATCGCTTCTACACCTTCAATGTGGCGGACATCGGCGTGACCATCGGGGGCGCCCTGCTCTTTCTCTGCATCCTGCTCGAAGGCCGCAGGCAGGATGCCGCCGACCTGCCCGAACCCATGGCGCCGGACCATGAGTGATTCCCCGGAAGCACTGGAGTTCGTGGTCGATCCCGACGAGGATGGCCTGCGCCTGGATCAATTCCTGGTTGAGCGCTGCCCCGAGCTGTCTCGCAACCGGATCCAGGTCGACCTGAAGGCAGGACGTGTGCTTGTCGATGGCCGGCATCGTCCCAAGGGATTTCGGTTGAAAGCCGGTGTGGCTGTGGCGTTCAGTCCCGAACCGCGACCGGAGATGGAGGCGCTGCCCCAGGACATCCCCTTGGAAATAATCTATCAGGATGAGGAAATCCTGGTGCTGGTCAAGCCCGCCGGAATGGTCACCCATCCGGCACCCGGTCATCCCGATGGCACCCTGGTCAATGGACTGTTGTACCATTGCCGGGAACTGGCTGCAGGCGGTGGTGAACTGCGTCCGGGAATCGTACATCGCCTGGACCGGGATACCACCGGACTGATGGTCGTCGCCCTGACCGATCGAGCCCACCGACACCTGTCCGCCCAGCTCAAGGATCGGCGCATGGGCCGGACCTATCTCGCCCTTTCCTGGGGACACTGGGCCGAGGACGAGGGGACTCTGGGGGGAGATATCGGACGCCATCCCAAGTTGCGCCAGAAGATGGCGGTGGTCGAGCGCGGAGGTCGGCCGGCGACCACTCATTACCAAGTGGTGGAGGATTTCGGATTCGTGCAATTGAGCAGCGTGCAACTGGAGACCGGTCGCACCCACCAGATCCGAGTGCACTTCGCCCACAATCATCATCCGGTGGTCGGCGACCCGATGTATGGCGATGACAGGCGGGCCAGGGGAATCCACACCCTGGACCGGCGTCGGGCTGACCGTATGGTCCGCGCCGCCAGCCGCCAGATGCTGCATGCGACGGGTTTGCGCCTGGTCCATCCGGCCTCCGGTGAAGATTTGTCTTTTACCGCCCCGCCGCCGGCCGATCTTGAAGAAGTTCTGGCTATTCTGAGGGAAGAGCAATAATGGGTATTTTCGGTAGGGGATAGCTGGACACACAGGTAGCGGTGCCCTATGCTGGCCGCTGTTGAAATCGCCGAGGGTGGGTGCCGCGGGGGAAATCGCGGTCGACAGCAACTCGCTGCCCCAAGGCTCAGGTCGAATCAAAGCGAGACCTTTCGTGAAGATCAAGGAACGTAAACGGGATGGCGTGGCCATCCTGGAAATGAGCGGCAAATTGATGGGTGGGCCGGATGCCGAGGCATTCGATGAGACCCTCAAGACGCTCATCCATGAGGGCTGCCGCAACGTCATCGTGAACATGGAGCGGGTCCGCTGGGTCAACAGTACCGGCCTGGGTATTCTCATCTCCGGTTACACGACGCTCAAGAAAAGCGGTGGCGAACTGAAACTGCTGAAGGTTTCCGATCGTATCGAGAACATATTTATTGTCTCGAAGTTGTTCACGGTCTTCGAGTCGTTTCAAGAAGAAGACGAAGCAGTCATGAGTTTCTCCTGACGCATCTCATGGGCAGGTCAAGGTGAGTTCCAAAATCGAGATCAAACTGCCGAGCCAGATGGAATACCTGGGTGTTCCTGACGCTGTACTGATGGAGATCGGCAGCGACCTGGATTGCTGCAAGCGATCCCTGGAAGAGCTGGGCACCTCGGTCATCGAGGCGTGCACGAACGCCATGGAGCACGGCAACAAGCTGGACGAGGCCACACCCATCGAGGTGATCTTCGATGTAGAGGACGAGACGATCACGATCACGGTTTTGGATCACGGACCGGGATTCGACTACGACAGCTGGCAGCCATCCGATGAACTCATGCGCGAGCGCGGCCGTGGCATCCTCATCATGCGCGAGTTCTCCGACCGCGTCGAATTCGGCAAACACGCCGATGGACGGTTCCAGATCCGCCTGATCAAGACCCTGGAACCCGATACCGAAGACGACTGAAATCCATGACGACTTATCTGGGGCTGGACTATGGCCTGCGGCGTATCGGCATCGCCGTTGGCGACGACGAGACGTATATTGCTCTCTCGCTGGGGACCCACGTCGAGGGACGTGACGGATCGGTGCTGGCCCACCTGGAACAGTTGGTGGCCGAACGCCGTGTGAAGACCATCGTGGTCGGACTCCCGCTGACTGCCGCGGGCGGCGAAGGAGAGATAGCGGTTCGGGCTCGACGTTTCGCGGCCCTGCTGCCGGAACGCTGCGGGGTGTCTGTCGAATTCTGGGACGAACGCTACACCAGCCAGGAAGCCGATCGCTGGTTGGCCGCCAAGCAGCGACCCAGCAAGGAAGACCGGGACTCACTGGCGGCGGAGATCATCCTGCAGGGATACCTGGATCATCTCCGCTCCGGCGGGGAAGGTGATGGGGAGTGATGGTGAAACGACTGTTCGGTATTGCTGTCCTGGGGGGGCTGGTGCTAGGAGCCGGCTTGGTAATCTGGGGCTGGAACCTGTGGACGGGACCGGGACCACGGCTGGAATCCTCGCGATCTGAACCAGCCACCAGGTTCACACACACGACCGGAAGCGGCGACGGTTCGATTCTCGTACGAATCCCCCCTGGCATGACCTTGACCGCGGCGGCCGACACACTGGTTCAGCGCGGCCTGTTACGGCACCGGCGGGTGCTGCTGTTGGGGGCCCGCCTCACCGGACAGGATCGTGGTCTGCGAGCGGGGCTCTACGAGTTGGAGCCGGGCTTGTCGCCCCGGGAGTTGCTGGCCGACCTGACCACGGGCCGCTCGGTGCAGATCCGGGTCACGGTGCCCGAGGGGCTGGACGCCGAATCTGCTGCCAAGATCTTGGCTGAGGCCCTGGATTTCGACGCCCCACGCTTCCTGTCGGTCGCCGATTCACTGGCTCGCGGCGCCATCACGGCCCGGGGCTACCTGGCGGGCGAGTCCGCCCTGGCTGTCCACGACTCGCTCCTGCGCGAGGGGAGCGACTGTCTGCCCCGCGCCTTCCATTGGAGCGAAGGGTACCTGGCTCCCGATACTTATCTCTTTGCCGAGGGGACGACGGTGACCGCGGCGGCGGACCATCTGATTGCCACCCAGCTGGCCAGACTGGATACGGCGCAAACCTTGGCCGCCGGCGGACCCGTCGATTCCCTGACCGGCCACGGTCTGCTGACATTGGCTTCGATTGTCGAAGCCGAAGCTCGGTTGACCGACGAGCAAGCATTGATAGCCGCAGTGTATGTCAACCGCCTGAAGCGCAACTGGCGACTGGAGGCGGACCCCACGGTGGCCTTCATCCTGCGCAAGAAGGGCAAGCGACTCTATTTCAAGGATCTCAAGGTCGAGTCGCCGTTCAACACGTACCGGAACAAGGGACTGCCCCCTGGACCCATCGGCAATCCCGGTTTGTCGGCGCTGCTGGCCGCGGCGCGCCCGGATTCGGCCTGCCGCGCCATGTACTTCGTCTCCGACGGACAGAGTGGTCACGTATTCACTCGGACTGCCCGGGAACACGAGGAGGCGGTGCGGCGTTATCGGGAGGCGCGCGGTCGTAGCAACTGAAGACAGCAACGTTGACTCGGATCGTTTGCGGCATTATGGTTCTGCTCGATTTCAGCCATGCGAGGCCGGCCCCGACAGTGTTCGGGGCAGGAGGAGGGACACGGATGGGGATTTTCAAGGGAACCTGGCTGCTTTGGGCGGCCCTGGGCGCCATCGTCATCGGTTTCGTCACCCTGGCGGGCGGTAAGCTGTCCATCGGACCGCTGCTGCTGATCGCCGGCTATTGCGTGCTGCTTCCTTTCTATCTGTGGACGTCTTTTCGCAGAAACGTGGGCGAATAGTTCAGCTGGTTAGAGCGCCTGCTTTACACGCAGGAGGTCACAGGTTCGAATCCTGTTTCGCCCACCACTTACATTGAGTTGTTCAATATCAAAAAAGCCCCTGGCACATCAAAATGTGAAGCCAGGGGCTATTTTTAAGGTTTTGCTCTGAAACAGGTCTGATTTTTTTCATAATTTCCAGCGATGGCAATAAATAATGGGTTGCACCGCCCATACAACTGTGGTAATCTTAATGAGTCAAGTGATGGACATGTGAGTGGGAAGGAGGCTCAACGCAGTTGTCTTAGTGTTCGCTTGGGCTAGCCACCCTCGCTAGATCGTGCCTTTATTGGAGGTGTCCTAATGGTTCTTAGGAAACTCGTAGGTCTTTTCGCCTGCGCCCTGATCGTCGGAATCGCCTCGTTTGCTACGGCGGGGATCCCCGATCTGTTTGAGTCGACTGCTGATGCTGCTAGCGGCAACACGGTTGTGTCCGTTTTCAACCTGCCTAACGGCCAGGGTGCGGCCTTTACCGAAGCCCTGGACGGCACCGGTATGGTCGACGCGACCATCAACCTGATTCTGCTCGACGGCAACACTGACCCGGTCGCCAATTTCTCCCGTGAGGATCTCTGGCTTGAGTCCGCCGATGGCGGCATGATTCCCTGTATGCAGGGAAGCATTGCTCGTTTCAACACCAATGTTGATGGCGAGACCGAGTGGAGCCTGCCTCTGGGTGCTGGCGGCTACAGTGAGGATCTGTGCCAGGTCGTCGTCAATGGTGACGCCCTGACCAGCAGTGCTGGTATGCCGATTCACTTCAACAGTGCCGACCTGACTGGTGACGGCGCTGTCAGTCTGGCTGACGTTGCTGTCTTCTCGGGTGACTTCTACAGTGGGGACCACCCCTACCGTAGTGACTTCACCTACGACGGCGTTGTCACTCTGGCCGACGTTGGTAAGCTGGCCGGTGGCCTGGGTGCAACTTGCAACTAGTCTACGGTTGGTAATATTTCCGGGGTTTACCCGGAGTTGAAGTGATGGGTTGTCGCTGGATGGATGACAACATGTTCCGTTCCTCGGAATGGAACAGGGAAGCAACGTGGCTTTCCACCGGTGATCAGATCCAGAAGAAAAGGTCCTGCTGTTGCAGGCGGCAGGACCGAAGCATTAGACTCGCCCGTTTAATGCACAGCGGACAACAATTCAAGGTTCCTGCAAACTTGAGGAGATACAACATGAAGAAGTTGGTAGCTTTGCTGCTGGTCAGTTTCATGGCCACCTCGGCGATGGCCGTTGTGGATCCCGATCCTGACATGATCGGTCTGTACTTCGACGAGCTGGCTGATCAGCCTTGCGTCGAAGGCCTGGCTCCCTACGTCCCCACGTTCCTGTACGTCATCGTCACCAATCCCACGATCGACGCCATCGGTGGCTTCGAATGTGAGATCACCTGGGACGGCGCCGCACTGGTAACTGGTGTGACTTTCCCGACCGATTTCGTGAATGTTGGTAACAACACCAATATCATCGTCGGTTACTCCACGCCCATTCCGACCACCACGGCTAC
>Ga0070729_10003237_pt1 | contig 19338 bp, 12 predicted proteins | sample tdDd472_FD_66725 | JGI IMG/M metagenome (GOLD analysis project Ga0070729, IMG submission 66725) | Marine sediment microbial communities from the Atlantic coast under amendment with organic carbon and nitrate - tdDd47.2 | ecosystem: Environmental > Aquatic > Marine > Coastal > Sediment | place... | reverse complement strand
CTATAAAACAATGCTTCGAAATATAGAAACAGTCTACCTGAGATGCCGCTGCACTTATCGCCCATTTACCATTAATTTTCTGACATACATGGTGTTATGGCTGTATACTTGGATGATATATAAGCCCGTTGGGATGGATAAATCAAAACCAAGGGCTGTGTTTTCGGCAGGAAAACTTTTGATTTTTTTTCCTGTTAAATCGAATATTTCAAGGCCGTCAATGGCGTCAATTCCTTTTATGTGGAGTTCATCTCCAGCAGTGATCGGGTTTGGGAATAGCACCATTTTATCTGAGTTTCCCAACTCATCAATAGCCGTCAAACTATTTTCCACATAGCCTCTTAGCCACACCAGAGCGGGCCGCTCCGTAACACCATCTTGCTCAATAAGGTAGGCTCCTTGTTCCGTACGCCACATACCCGGGCGAAAGCCCCAAAGCGTAATTCCTTCCACGGAGGGATGTTCCCAAAAAAGGGGGAATACACGTTGATATTCACTAAGTTGTATAGCATCTGTAGCCCCATCAATATCCAACTCCGTTACATACAATGGGAGTGCTGTCGCTGCTAAAGCATCCAAATTACTTTTCATTTGCGAAATATTCCCGCCAGTAGAAAACGCATGGGCTTGGACGCCTATTTGATCGATCAAGTTCTCCGCTTGCAGTAAGCTAATGATTTCTAAATATCTAGTGGTATTGGTTGAACTATTGACAATATTATAGTCATTGATCATCAGCTTAGCATTGGGGAAATACTGCCTGGCCAAACGGAATGATTCTAAAACCCAATCCCAGCCAGTAGCCCCATTACCGCCCAATGCATTGATATAATTGCCACCCCCGTTTCCTGCTGAGTTAGGAGGATCGTGCAAGGGCTCATTTACGACTTCAATGTAGTCGATGGCAGGATACCGCTCGGCAATGGCCTGGAACCATTCCTTAATCTCATCCAATTGTTCTACCGCAGAAAGATTTTCCATCCAGGAGGGTTGTTGGTTACCCCAAATCAATACATGCAATTTGAAAGAAAAGCCATTATCCTTGGCCAGTGCATAGGCCGCATCAAGATCGGTCCAGTTCATATTATCTCTGGATTGTTCTACACTTCCCCACTTTCCGCCATTCTCAGGTGTTACCTGATTCCAGTAATTAGCAAAGCTTACGGCTTGTGATGGGCTGTACACATTACCGAGGAATTTAGTTTTACCCGCGGCTATCGGCAGGGTTGTAGCCCCTCCTCCAGTATTGCTTTCTGACCCCGCTTCTCCATTGTCCAGATTGGAAACAGTGTAAAAGTAATCGGCTCTCGCAAAGGCAATTTTATCTATAAACAAACCATCTTCCCTGGCACCCAATTGGAAGGTTTGAACCAAACCATCTTCCGCAACCTCAAATGTGATTGGGGGTTCATCGCCCGTGAATTCCGATAGGTTGATCCATTTCCAAATGCTGGTACCAGCAATCCCTTCACCATCTACCAACTCATTGTCACCAGTATAACCAACAGCATGTATATTATTTACCCTAATCCAGTCTTCATCAGCGCTAACTGACCTTACGCCAAATGCACTACCATAAAAAAAACTGTCATCGTTCGCCGCTGCTGCACCTACCCGGCATCGTATATACAAATCATAGGTATGAGCTGTAGGAAAGCTGAACTCGAAAGTAATCACCCGATCTTCACTTTCCGGCTCGTCGGAAGTACTGTTGGTAGTAACGGTCACATATTTTACATCGTTTGCTTCTTCTATGCTGAAATCTGTCCCGAGCTTAGCGTCTTCTGCTTCCAGAATAATGGGTTCATTTTGTCCATTAACGAGATTGAGCACCCCAAAGCAGCAATAGCAAAGGAAGCCTAAAAGCTTTATCGTTTCCCTTTTCATTGATATTTGATTTTTAAATTTTTTAGAGACTATCAAGTATAGCGCACTTCAAAAAACAATCGATTGTGTGATAAATGTTCTGTGTATTTTAATTAATGATTGATAATCAGTTGTTTATATAAAAAATAACAAATTGATTGAATATTTTACGGATGATAGATTGAAAATAGATGCTAGTCGATCATTTTTAGAATAAAAATGCGATTTAGGCAGTAAAATTAATGATTTTATTCCTGGTTTATGCTTTTTATTCGTACAAGTTCTGAATAAAAGAATCAATCGATTGCGTAAAATCTAGAACATGCTTACATTTGTGTATAAGGAACCTTCTAATTCGAAAAATCAACTGTTTATGAAAAATGAGCTTTTCAAGTTTCTCGGGCTCTCCGCACGAGAAAAATGCCGGATAGGTGTGACCGCACTGGCACTATGTATAGGCCAATTGCTGTTTGCACAAACTGTTACCATTAATGGGACAGTATCCGCCGACGGTGAGCCGCTGATTGGGGCAACCGTTCTGGTACAAGGAACTTCTACTGGTACCGCTACTGATATTGATGGTCGTTACTCCCTGTCAGCACCTACCGATGCGACCTTGGTGTTTAGCTATGTAGGCTATTCCTCTCTAGAAGAGGCGGTGCTAGGTCGAACCTTGATCGATGTAAGCTTGAGTGCTAGTTTGGTACTCGATGAGGTTGTCGTAGTGGGATATGGAACTATGGAACGGGCTAATGTAACAGGATCCATTGTCACGGTTAATGTTGACGAACTTGCAAAAGTACCCGTACCGAATGTAGTGGAAGGACTCCGTGGACAAGTACCAGGCCTGCGCGTATCTCGAGGCAGTGGGCAGCCAGGATCAGGTATTACTTTTAAGATTCGCGGAACCAACTCATTGGGTGCCGCAGCTGGAGACATTGATGCGACTAACACCCCGATAATTGTTATTGACGGTGTACCTATCGTCGGAGGTAATCTGGCAGAGTTGAATCCGGATGATATTGAGAGTATTAATATATTGAAAGATGCAGCAGCAGCCTCCGTCTACGGTTCGAGTGGTGCTAACGGTGCCGTCTTGATCACCACCAAGAGAGGGACGGCTGGCAAGTCGACGATCAGTGTCAGTGCCTCCACTGGTCTCATTGATATTGCAAACAAAATCCCGATGATGAATGGGGATCAATATCTACAGTATCGAGCTGATTCAGAAAGAGCGGTGGGCAATGACAATCCTAACATCAATAGTTTGGTCGATCCCAATGAAGTAGCTAATTATGTGGCTGGGCGTGATGTCGATTGGCAGGATCAATTGTTGCGAACGGGAATGCAGAACCGCATTGGCCTTTCTGTATCCGGAGGTACTGAAAAATTGAGATACTACCTCAATGGCGATTTGTATGCTGAAGACGGTGTGATAAAAAAATCGGACTATGACCGGTATTCCATCCGTTTTAATGGAGACTTTAGCGCTACCGACTGGTTAGAAATAGGAGCCAGGGTACAATTGTCTAAAAGTTTTGCTGACGAAACGGCCAATGCCATTACTGAATTTAATGGAGACGGTGGCTTCGCGCCTTTCTTTCCTATCAGCACGAATACTCCACTAGGTGATGTATATAATGCGGATGGTACTTTCACGAAATTCATTAGAGATGATCGCTTTCAGATCAATCCATTGCATCGTTACAATGAGTCCGTGTTGGATCGGAATGTGACCCGTTCTTACGTCAACCCTTATGTTAATGTAAAGATTTTGGATGGCTTGAAATATACCTTGAATACTTATGCGGAAGATAGAGGTGAATTCTATGGCAGGTTTTGGTCTTCCAATTATAATGATGGCACACCAAGTGAAGCTCAGATAACGGAAAGTAAGAGCATCACCTACCTAGTGGATAATATCCTAAGCTATACCAAAGATTTTGGTGCTCACTCCATCAATGCAACAGCCGTATATGGCTTTCAAGAATTTGATTACCAACAATCTAATACCATAGCGGAGAGAATCCCCACCGACCTTTTAGGCTACAATGCCATCGGTTATGCAGTTGATGAGAATATCCGATATGATTGGTCCAGGGACGATTGGGGTAAAGTCTATTTAGTAGGCCGACTAGGATACAGCTACGATGATCGGTATAGCGTCACTTTAACTATGCGTCGGGATGGCTCCTCCCGATTTGGTCCCAATAATAGATATGGTACCTTCCCATCCGCTTCAGTGGCATGGAATATTCATAAAGAAAAATTCTTTAAACCCACTAGCGACATCAGCTTCCTCAAGCTAAGGTTGAGCTATGGTGAACTTGGTAACGACCGTTTCCCCACTTACTATTACAGAGCAGGAACCAATAATGTGCAGGTGAATGCGGGTACTGACCCTGACACTGGGGAGCCCATCTTGTTCAATGGTTTTGGTTTGGCTACTAATGCTTCAAATCCAAACCTCAAATGGGAAGCTAGTAGACAAATCAACGTGGGTATAGATTTGGGCTTTTTCAATAATAGACTCAATGCAACTATTGATTTGTACAGAACGAATACGACCGACTTATTGCTTTTTGAGAGTATTATCGGTGTGGTCAATAATGGATTCACACAATTTCCATCTAATGTAGGAGAAACAGAAAGTAGAGGTATTGACATTGGCCTCAAGGCAAATGTGATCCAGCATGCAGACTTTACTTGGGCTATCAGTGCCAACTGGGCTAAAGATGTCAATGAAATCGTGAAATTAAGTAGTACAGAAGTCGATTCTGAAGGCAACCCAATCAATAATCCAGCCAATGGTTGGTTCATTGGTAAAGACATTCGGGAAATTTACGATTATGAGGCAACTGGCATCTGGCAATTAGGCGAAGAAGATGCAGCGGCAGCTCTCGGAAATTTTGTACCGGGAGATCCTAAAATAACCGATGTAGATGGCGACGGTACGATTACGAGTGATGATCGAACGTTTTTGGGTAATCCTACTCCAAACTGGTATGGTGGTATCAATAATACCTTTAATTATAAAGGCTTCGAACTGTCCGTACTCATTGAAGCGGTACAAGGTGTGACCCGGGTCAATAACTACATTGGAGGATATACAGGTAGAGGAAATCAACTTGCCATTGATTATTGGACACCAGATAATCCAACGAATCAGTTTCCTCGTATTGGGGCAGGCGGACCATTGTCGGGGGGGCTTTTCAGTGATGCGCTAAAGGTACAAGATGCTTCATTCATTGCATTGAGAAATATATCATTAGGGTATCGCTTGCCTACAACTTTACTTGAGAAATTACCCATCAGCAATCTCTCTTTTTATGTTAGGGGTAATAATTTGAAATATTGGACAGATTATACCCTTGCCTATTCTCCGGAATCATCAGTGGGCTCTTACCCCATTACTAGGGCCTTGATATTCGGAACTAAGATCACGTTTTAATCAAAAAAAGATTGATAAGATGAAGAATTATAAAGTACTTTTTTCAACAATAATTATGCTTGTCCTGTCGGCAGCCTGTAGCAAAGTTATAGACAGAGAGGAGCTAGATGTTATTCCCGCTAGCCAGGTATTAAATACCCTTGGTGGTGTGGAAGCCGTGTTGTTTCAAGTGTATGAAACAGCAAGGTCAGTACATGAAAACAATAATATCTCAGTTTATAAGCAATGCGGTACAGATTTGGTAGTGAACGGTACGCACATGGTGGATGTACCCGCCGGAGGTATGCTCGGAATGAATCAGTATGATGCAGGTTTTTCGGCGGCTAGTGGCGAACTAAATACAATATGGGACGGCTATTATCGGTCTATTTCCAACTGTAATTTGGTGGTTCAAGCTGCAGAAAATTTCCCAATGAAAGATGCTTCTGAGGCGGCGGCAATTTTGCGATTCAAAGGCGAGGCTCAAGCCTTGAGGGCTTATGTGTATTTAGAGTTGGTGAGAAGATGGGAAAATATTCCATTAGCCGTGCCACTACCAGAAGGCTCAGAACCTGTTCGAGAGGCTCCGTTAGCCGACAAGTCAACGATTTATGACCTGATCATTTCCGATTGTCAAGAAGCGATTTCTTTATTGCCAAAACGTTCGGAATCGGCTGGCGTAGGTGCTCCTTCTCAGGGATTGGCCAATTTGCTGTTAGCAGAAGCTTACATGGATCTAGGAAACTGGGAGGGTGCAGCCCAAGCGGCTGAGGCCATCATCAGCGATGGTTCGTATGAATTGCAAGCATTGGATTACATCTTTGGAGTAGAAGGAGGAAAGGAAGGGGAAGAAAGCAATAATGAAATCATTCTTTCCTGGGTATTTGATCCAGCGATTCAGGCCAGACCTCAGCGAACGGTACAGATGTTTGTACCCCTTTACGATAGGGTAGCTGGCATATCAAGAGCATTAGAAAACGGTGCTAGACCATGGTCTAGATTGTCTCCCTCTCCTTATTACTGGACATTATTTGAAGAGGGCGACGGCAGATTGGAGGCTTGGCATAAATTGGAATGGCTGATTGATGATGAAGAATCCGTGTTGGACGGTTGGGATTTAAAGGCTGGCGATGTGGCCACCAAAGAGTATGTAGAAGCTTGGGCGGGTGGCGCAGCAAGAGAGGCACGCTATACAGAACCTACTACCACCAAAAACTGGGAAGATGGTACCTATGGTAGAACCGCAGCAGACGCAGAAGGATTCAGAAATGTAATTGTATATCGCTACGCGCAAGCCTTTATCCTTGGCGCGGAAGCCTATATGAGAAGTGGAAATATGACTAGGGCATTGGAATTGATCAACACGATCAGAGATAGAGCCTTTGGGGATACAGAACATAGGTTAACCACTTTGGATGAAAACATCCTTTTGGAAGAACATGCTCGTGAATTGGGCCATGAAGGACACCGCTGGGCTACTTTGAAAAGGCTGGGGCTGTTGGTGGAAAGAGTGCGTATGCATAATGCGGATGCTGCTCCGAATATCCAGGATCATCATGTAAGATGGCCCATTCCTCAAACTTTTCTCGACTTGGCCCGTGTAAGTCAAAATCCAGGCTATTAATTAACAGACTGAATGATTAAGAATTATGAAAAATATATTAAATGTTTTTGGCTTGTTTGCCTTGGGAACTTTGCTGCTTATTAGCGGCTGTAAAGATGAACTAGAAATAGGGCCAACAGTCACTTTCAGTGTTAGTCCTCTATCTGCCTATGGTGGCGATGTAGTTACCCTCCAAGGTACTAATTTGCACACCGTGAGAAACCTGTTTGTAGGAGACAGGCATGCAGAAATACAAAGCATCAGTGAATCTTCAATTACATTTGTGGTGCCTAAAAATGCAGTGCCTGGCTCAAACGAAATAGTTTTGGCCATGCTCAATAACTATCGGGTTACTAATCCATTTGAGGTTTTGCTGAGACCTATTCCCGAAATTTATGCCATTTCTCCAAGTGCTGCTGCGGAGGGAGAAGAAGTGACATTGGCAGGCGTGAATTTGGACAATTTGGTGTCTGTTACCGTGGGTGGAGTGGCCGCTGAGGTCGTTTCTGCCACCAATGATCGTTTGGTTCTTACAGTCCCGAGCGGTTTGACACTCAATAGTCCGGCGGAAATTGAAGTGGCCACATCGGAGGCAAATGCCATCTCTACTTCCATCTTTTACGTGGGCCCTAACCTGGTAGCCAATAGTGACTTTGAAGCGGGAAGTGGGGACGATTATGATGATTGGTCCAAGCTCAACGGGGGAGACCAAATGACGGAACTTACGGGTGATGACGCCTACTTTGGTAGATCCATTCGAATTGTAGGTGCTGCTGCCAACCCTTGGAATACCCAGTTGGCCAGCCTTCCAACGCCACTCAATTTTGGTTCGGAATACACGATATTACTTTGGGCCAAAGCAGAGGATGCTGGCGCCCAGATGAGGGTGTCCGTCTCTCAGTTTGATGGTAACGGTGCTGATTACTTCTACGGTGAAACGGTTGATATTCCTACTGAATGGACCCAACTAAGCTGGACTTTTGAGGTAACCAATGATCTGCCGACTCACCGCGTAGTACTTGACATGGGAATGACCAATGTACCATTTGCGCTAGATAATGTCAGTTTAATTGAAACGGGGGCTGCTGGACCTCCAGTGGCTGAGAACCTCCTGGCAAACAATGGCTTCGAAAATGGGCTAGAATCTTGGGAGGTGTTAAACGGTTCAATTGAAGCTTCCGCGGAAGATGTGCACTGTGGTAGCCAGGCTTTGAAAGTAACGGGTGCAGGAGGCAATCCTTGGGATACCCAAATGGCAGCCAATGTAGTGCCGCTTGTTCTTGGGGTGCAATATGAAGTCAAATTATGGGCCAAAGCAGCCAGCGATGGTGCGATCATGCGTGTGTCTGCTTCGCGTTACAATGATGGTAATGGCGATGATTATTTTTATGGAGCTGATGCTATGCTCACCACCGAGTGGGCGGAATACAACTGGGTTTTTACGGTAGGGAAAGATATCCCTGCTGGCCACCACCTTGTTTTAGACATGGGTGCATCCGACAAAGTGTTTTACCTTGATGATATCAGTCTTACCGAATATGTGGAAGTAGCACCCGTGAATCTCCTAGCGAACGGTGATTTTGAAAATGGCCTCGACGCTTGGGAACTCCTAAATGGCACAGTTGAAGCCACGACAGAGGAGTTCTTTGGCGGTAGCCAGGCTATTAAAGTAACTGGTGCCGGAAATAATCCTTGGGATACTCAATTTGCCGCCGCCGCCGTTCCATTGGTACTGGGTAATCGGTATGGCTTGAAGTTGATGGCCAAAGCTGCTGGTGATGGAGCCATTATGCGTGTATCTGCTTCTCGCTATAATGACGGTAACGGCGATGATTATTTTTATGGAGCCGATGCAATGCTCACCACTGAGTGGGCGGAATACAGCTGGGAGTTTACGGTAGGAAAAGATATTCCTGCTGGTCATCACATATTGTTGGATATGGGCGCATCCACCCAAACGTTCTTCATTGATGACGTACTGTTGTATGAAATCCCGGAATTTGTCTGCCCGTAGGAGGGTAACTTAAACATGTTCTTAAGGAATTTGGCCCTTTACTTATAATCTTTTATAAGATCCGTTCACGTCTTCGTGGGCGGATTTTTGCTCTCCCAAGCTGTATTTTCTATATTCGATCAAGCCTCGGCCCTGGGAAAGGATAAATATTTCCCTAGAACTAGAAGCAAAAGGGGGATTAAGATTAATGACGCTCTATGAGCAAGGTGCTTTTCAACTGGATGATCCACTTTCCAAATATGCGCCGGAATTTGAAAATATGAAAGTATATACGGGGGCTGATGATGCAGGTAATATGATCTTGGAACCTCCACATCGCGCCATCACGATCCGGGACATAACATGTCACACCGCTGGATTCCTAACCAACCCACCTGACACGACCTCCGCCTATGGTAAGTTGATAAAGAGAACGGACGCTATGAATCGGGAAAATACATTGGTTCAAATGGCCGAAAAATTGGGGAGCCTTCCATTGGCATTTCACCCTGGCGAACAGTGGGCATACGGTTCATCTGTAGATGTTCAGGCATTTCTTGTAGAGCGAATATCGGGTGTTCCTTATGGTGAATATGTACGAACCCACGTGCTTGATCCTTTAAAACTTAGCAAAACGAGGTATTACCTGCCGGAAGAAGATCGTGCAAAGTTGGCAGCCATGTATCGTAAAAGTGAAGAAGGTACCCTAAACCGAATTCCAGATGAAGGGGCTAATAGTTTTAATACTAATCACTGGGCATTAACACCTGGCGGATATGGACTCACTTCCACCCTGGATGACTACATGCGTTTTGCTCGTATGTTTGTACATAAAGGTTCTTTTGAAGGAGTAAGAATTTTGAAGCCAGAAACCATACAACTTATGGCCACCAACCAGTTGGCCGATAGTGTTACGGAACGAATGTGGTTGCCAAGTAAAGGACAGGTAGGCTTTGGAATTGATTTTGCCGTGCGTATTAAACCGCCAGCATCGATAACAGAAAACAATGGTGAGCTTGGCGAGTTTTTTTGGGACGGAGCCGCCAGTACTTTATTTTGGGTTGATCCTGTAAATGAATTGACAGCAGTTTTATTCGTCCAGGTATTCCCCTTCGACGGAAATTTGCATAAAAAATTTCGTGACGCTGTCTATGGCCCTGTTGTGCTTGCAACTGAGTAATAAAACAAGCAAGGTTATCGAGTAAATGCCCTTATAGAATTAGAGGCTTCCTAATGAGCTGATCCCGAAAGGAACGTTTAGCGCAAAATCCCAGAGTTCTCACTCATCCTTGTCCATTCTCAAGGATGAAGCTCTAACCACTAGATGTGTATCCAGTGTAATACGACTAGGCACCTTCGTTGCAGTTTCCTCATCCAAGAGTTCAATGGCTTGTTTAACGGCCGCTTCTCCCATTTCGACCGCAGGATGATAGATGGATGACAGCTGCGGCTCTACGATCTCACAAATAGGGTCATTGTTGAAACCAATAATCGCTAAATCCTGAGGGATTTTAATACCCTTTCTTTTCGCGTATAAGATCGTACTAACAGCTGCCACATCATTGGCACAAAAAATACCGTCCGGCGGATGATCCATGCTAAGTACTTGTTCCGCCAATTTGGTTCCTTCGGCTTCACTCAAGGAGCTTTCCTGTAGAATAATAGACTCATCGACATCCAAATCGTTCTTTTTAAGTGCAGCAACATAACCAAATCGTCGTTCTTGATAGATACTTTGGTGTTTGGCACCACCAAAATGAGCAATTCTTTGGCACCCCTGTTGAATGAGATGCTCTGTAGCTTGAAAGGCAGCATTGAAGTTATTGATTTGCACTTTGTGAACACTTTCCTGCGTAGGGATTCTATCTAGAAATACAACGGGTATATTATTCTTAGTACATAAATCAAAATGGCTATAATCCCGAGTTTCCATGGCTAGAGAAACAAATAGTACGGAAATTCTACTAGCATATAATGTCCGCAGGTTTTCTTTTTCCAACTCGGTATTATCATAAGACTGGGTTATAATCACCTGATAACCAGACTCTCTCGCTGCTTTTTCTATTCCCGAAATCAGCGTAGCGATAAAAGGGCGTTTAATCCACGACACGATAATCCCAAAAGTATTAGACTTGCTTGTTCGCAATGATGCAGCAAGCGTATTAAGTCTGTAGCCTCTCTTTTCAGCTAGCTTTTTTACTTTCGCAGTTGTTTTTTTCCCAATACTGTGGTGGTCATTTAATGCGCGAGATACAGTGGATGGAGACACCTTTAACTCCCGTGCCAAATCATAAATCGTTACGTCTTTCTTATTTTCTTTCATTGAGCCTATGGGCATTTTTTCTCAGTCACTAAGATACAATCTTGCGCAACAAAGGTAATCTTGTGTCAGTCAATATTGCGTAAGTGCCAAAACTATTATTTTCTGTGGCACCTCCCCACCAACGGTTGACGATCGTAGGTCTTTTTTCTTTGGGACCAATCCCGTCCTTCCAATGATAGGTATCGGCAAAACAACCGCCGGGCCATCGAAGGTTAGGAATTTTTAATGCTTTCAAGGCTTGGATGATGTCCTTTCTGACGCCAGCTTGATGCGGAATTAGCTGATTCTCTTCTCCCACGTAAAAACCGCCATAAATACATCGCCCTAAATGCTCCGCAAAATGACCGTAGATGTGTCTGCTAATAGTGTCTCTCCCTTGATCTGCATTAATGGTAATGTTGATACTAGGGGCTTGTGCCAAAAGTGAAAGGGTAAATAGGTTGAGAATGAAAGTGAGTCTTGATTTCATATTGTAGTAATCTCTATTGAGCATTTTTAGGTACAGATAGAACAGCATCCAAGGCAGGCTTGGCGTTTCGGTTTCTATCATATAGTAATGGATAGTTTGTTCTATTGGGGACGGGGTAGCCATTTTTCCAGGACATACCATCATGAAGTCCCCATAAGGTTACCCGGTCAATTTTGTCACGTTTGGCGTAAAAAATACGGAATAATTCCGCATAACGATCTGCCAATTCTTGTTGTTGGGCAGCTGGAAGACCATCCGCATAGGGGTCTAGAAATTCTTTAAATTCCTCCAGCTGAAACTGTTTGTCGCTCATGACACTTCCAATGACTTGGCCTTCTTTAGTCAGGGGTAAAACGTCTACATCTAGTTCAGTAATCATCACCTTGATCCCCAGTGAAGCAAAAGTATCAATAGCGGATTCTATGTAGGCTGTTTTGGGGTAGTTGAGTCCCCAATGTCCCTGGATTCCGACGCCATCTATGCGAATTCCTTCCTCTTGTAACATTTTAACTAAACGTACAATGCCATCTCTTTTTTCGGGCCGCCAGGCATTAAAGTCATTGTAATATAGTTCGGTATTGGGAGCATATTCACTAGCGTACTTAAATGCCAACTTTACTAACTCATCTCCATTTCCAATTCCTTTAACCCAAGTGGTCGGCCGATAGGAACCGTCATTGTCTATGACTTCATTGACTACATCCCATGCGTCTACTCTTCCGGCATACCTTCCCGCTACCGCTTCAATATGTGCACGTAAACGTTCCTTCTGCTCTTCAGGGGTATTGGGCTTCCCCTCTTCATTCTGAAAAAACCAAGCAGGGGTTTGATTGTGCCATACCAAAGTATGCCCCACGATAAACATATTGTTTTCTTCGCCAAATTTCACCAACTCATCAGCAGGGGCAAAATTGAATATTCCAGGCTGTGGATTTATGGGCCCTGCCTTCATTACATTTTCGGGCGTAATGGTATTGAATTGGCTTAAAATAATTTTTTGCGAGGCTTTATCTACTCCAGAAACTATTCCTTGATTGAGTGCACAGCCTATTAAAAAAGCGTCTTGATAGGCCTCCTGCAAGCTAGGATTCAATGATGGCTTGGATTCAGATTCAGCTGGAGTACAGCTAGCAAGTATTACAACGCAACTGAAGGAAAGGAGGAAAATTTTTATTGACGAATTTCTCATCTATTCTTGATGTTTTTTTACATGTTTTTCTATAGCAGCTTGAAAAGGGGAGGCGGGAAGCTCTTCTTTAGACCCCTAGCATCCGCCTTGGTTTTGAAAACTTCTTTGTCTAGGTTTAGTTTGATCTTTTCATTCGGGGAGGCCCATCCCCAGATTTTTAAATCAGCATCTCGCTGCAATACCATGCCGTCACTGATCAAGGCTGGCAATCTGATCTGAGCCATTGTAGTAGGAGCAAATAACCATAATACTAAGGTTAAATTTAGAATAAACCACCTGATGCCTAATTTCATATTGCAACTGTTTAAAATCCTCTCTTTCGCTAAATATACAATCTTGAGCTACAAAAATATAGACTTATAATAGGAATTAAAACAAAATACGCAATCGATTGTGTTTTGCCAGTGTTTTTATATATTTGTATCCTTCTCTGCCCATTTTTTCGATCAAGTTTTATGACAGAAGCATTAAGTCTGAAAAAGTAAGGCTTTTGCTTAACACACTAACTTAATAACGCAAAAACTGTAAGAGAACCATTATTGATACGATTTAGCCAACTTTAAACAAATAGAAAATGATCAAACGCTTTGTTTGCCTCTTTTGGCTTTCCTTCTTATGCTTTGGGAACGCCTATTCAGATGATGGTTATCGTCTTTGGTTGCGTTATGATAAAATTGAATCGGAAGCCATTAGGAAAGCCTATTTGCAAAACATAAATCACATCATCGTCGATGGAAATAGTCCGATTTTGCAAAGCGCCGAAAAGGAACTTGTTATTGGCCTCTCCGGTTTGCTCAACCAATCGATTCCATCCATAAAAAAACAAGTTAACACTGCTGGGGTTATCGCGGGTGTTTTGGGTCAATCCCATCTCATAGATGAAGCCATTTTACCCAAGGAGGGTGCCATGATAACAACAGAAGGTTACTTGATTATTCAAAAGGAAAAGGCTGGCCAAAAAAATATATACATTGCTGCAAAAGAGGATAAAGGATTACTGTATGGCGCTTTTCATCTGCTGCGCTTATTACAAAATAGCGAATCACTGCATCAATTATCTATTCTAGAGAACCCAAAAATAAAACTAAGGGTGTTAAACCATTGGGACAACCTGGATCGGACGGTAGAACGGGGTTATGCGGGTTTTTCTATCTGGAATTGGCATGAACTTCCCGAATTCATCGATACGCGATATTATGATTATGCCAGGGCCAATGCCTCCATCGGGATTAACGGAGCGGTAGTGACTAATGTCAATGCCAATGCGCTGATTTTTCGGGCTGATTACCTAGCGAAAGCAGCCGCATTAGCAGATGTATTCAGCGCCTATGGGATTAGACTTTATCTGACCGCTAGGTTTAGTGCTCCAATAGAAATGGGGGGACTCAAAACCGCCGATCCCTTAGATCCCACTGTACAACAGTGGTGGAAAAACAAGGTAGATGAAATCTATGAACACATTCCAGACTTTGGTGGCTTTTTGGTGAAGGCCAATTCGGAAGGACAACCGGGGCCACAACAATACAATCGGAATCATGCCGACGGAGCTAATATGCTGGCTGATGCCGTTGCGCCGCATGGGGGGGTAGTGATGTGGCGAGCTTTTGTATATAGTAATGAAGAGCCAGAAGATCGAGCCAAACAAGCCTATAATGAATTTGTTCCACTTGACGGAAAATTTAGAAAAAATGTACTGATTCAAGTAAAAAATGGCCCCATAGACTTTCAGCCTCGTGAACCGATCCATCCTTTATTTGGGGCTATGCCGCAGACCTCCCTGATGATGGAATTTCAAATTACCAAGGAATATCTAGGACAGGGAACACACCTAGTTGGCTTGTCCAAAATGTATGAGGAAGTATTGCAAACTGATACCTATGTGAAAGGAAAAGGTTCCACCGTGGCCAAAGTTATTGATGGTTCATTGGATGGACATGAATTGACCGGAATGGCGGGCGTAGCCAATATCGGAACAGCGCGGAACTGGACGGGGAATTTGTTTGGACAAGCAGATTGGTTTGCCTTTGGAAGACTGGCTTGGAACCCGGATTTGAAATCGGAAGTAATATTCAAGGAGTGGTCGGCGATGACTTTTACCCATGAGACCAAGATTCAATCGACGGTGGTTGATATGCTTACTTCCTCTCATGAGACTTGTGTCAATTACATGACCCCATTGGGTTTACATCATATTATGGGCCCTGGTCATCATTTTGGGCCTGGCCCTTGGGTGAGTAATATGCCTAGAGCAGATTGGACTTCAGTGTACTATCATCGTGCTGATGAAAAGGGGCTAGGTTTTGATCGAACTTCTAGTGGGACAGACGCCTTGGAGCAATACCACCCTGATTTTCAAAAGCAATTTGCGGATATGGATCAATGCCCGCCCGAATTTTTGCTGTGGTATCATCATGTACCCTGGGAGCATCAATTGGCCTCAGGCAAAACACTTTGGGAAGAGCTTTGTCGAAGCTATCACCAAGGGGCCGCAGCCGTGGCGGCGATGAAAGAAAAGTGGATGGCTATTGAACATGGGCTGGATGAGGAACGATTCAGACAAGTGAAAATGCATTTGGATATTCAAGAAAGGGAAGCCAAGTGGTGGCGCGATGCCTGCTTGTCTTATTTCCAATCTTTTTCAAAAATGCCCATTCCTAGTGACTTGGAGCAACCGGCTCATGATTTGGAATATTATCAATCCTTGCGCTATCCTTATGCGCCCGGCATTCGACCTAGATGGTGAAAATCTTAAACAACTAACATGAGTTTCGCAAATCAAAAACTATCGGTTAAAGAGAAGATAGGCTATGCCTTGGGTGACCTTTCGGCTAATCTTATTTTTCAAACACTGATGACCTTTCTGGCATTCTTTTATACAGATGTGTATAAGATTCCTGCCGCCACCGCGGCCAGCATTATCTTTATAGGTGGCTTCTTTGGTGCTTTTTTTAATGTTATCATGGGAGTGATCGCTGACAGAACCAATACCCGATGGGGTAAATTCCGCCCTTGGATTTTGTGGACAGCCGTACCTTTTGGGGTCATATCGATGCTAGCATTTAGTACGCCTGATTTTAGCGACAATGGTAAGGTGATCTATGCCCTGACCACTTATTTCCTACTGGTGATTATTTATTCGGCCAGTAACTTGCCGTATTCTGCCTTAAGTGGGGTGTTGACGGGGGATATGAAGGAGCGAAACAGTTTATCTTCTTATCGATTTGTAGCGGTGATGGTAGCTCAATTTATTATTCAGGTTTTATTATTGCCCTTGGTCTTGATCTTAGGAAATGGAGATAAAGCGGTAGGTTTTAAAAGTACGATGACGATATTCGCGGTGGTTGGCGTGATATTCTTGCTCATCACTTTCTTTACCACTAAAGAACGGGTGGTTCCTAAGCCCGAACAGGTAGGATCGATTAAAGAAGATTTATGGGATCTTTTAAAGAATAAACCCTGGGTGGCGATGCTCTTGTTGACTATTTTTATTTTTATCACCCTTGCCCTAAAAGGAGGCGCTTACATCTACTATTTTAAGGATTACCTAAGCGAACCCAGCCTAGCTCTCTTTTTGGAGAATATCGGCTTCAATGGCTTTATCGATGGCTTGAATCGGATGTTGACTGGCATGGGCTTGACGGAATTTCAGTGGCCGGAGGATGCGCCGACTTCAGCTTTTAGCCTTTTCAATGCGGGAGGAATTATATTTATGATCGTTGGAATTATGTTTTCCAAACCACTGGCCGATAAGTTTGGCAAGCGGGATGTTTTTGGCGCAGGTTTGTTTCTATCCACCGTGTTTCTACTGGTGTTTTATTTCTATCCCCCTGAATCCATTGGGCTCGTCTTTATCACTCAAATCCTGCACGGCTTCTTTTATGGAATTACCATTCCGCTACTCTGGGCGATGATCGCTGATGTAGCAGACTATTCTGAATGGAAAAACAATCGAAGAGCTACCGCTATTATCTTTTCGGCTATGATATTTGGGCTTAAGGTAGGCTTGAGTATCGGAGGAGCATTGGTAGGTGGGATTTTGGCAGTTTATGGCTATGATGTAGACTTAACCGCACAAAACGCCGAAACCATACATGGAATTAAACTGGCCGTCAGTATCTATCCAGGCGTGATATTCCTCCTGGGAGTAGCTTGCCTTTTCTTCTATGGAATTAACAAGGAGATGGAGAGCCAGATAGAACAAGACTTAATTCAACGAAGGAGTATTGAATCCTAAAACCTATAGCATGAAGAATTTACTCGCCTTGATTCCTGTCTTATTGATTTTTGCTTGTCAGGAGCAGCCAGAAACTAAAAATACCAGCCTGAAAGCAAGGAGTTTAAAGGATGCGTACCAGGATGTATTCTATATTGGAACAGCACTCAACACGGGCCAAATTTTTGAGCGAGACTCGGCCACCCATGCAGTGATTACCTCCCAGTTTAACGCCATTGTGGCCGAGAATTGTATGAAAGGAGAAAACATCCATCCTGAAGAGGATCGATATTACTGGGAGGAAGCCGACGCTTTCGTGAAATTTGGCGAAAAATACAATATGCACATCACGGGACATACCTTAGCCTGGCATTCACAGGCGCCTCCTTGGCTATTCGTCGATGAGCAAGGCAAGGATATCAGCAGAACCATTTTGATCGAAAGGATGAGCGCGCATATAACGACCATTATGCAGCGGTACAAAGGAAAAGTAGCGGGTTGGGATGTCGTCAATGAAGCCATTCTCGATGATGGTACCATGAGAAAGAGTAAATATTACGAGATTATTGGCCCCGATTGGGTGGAGATTGCCTTCAAAATAGCGCAGGAGGCTGATCCTGAAACCGAATTGTATTACAATGACTATTCCTTGTCTAATCCTGAAAAAAGAGCTGGGGTATATCAATTGGTTAAAGGTATGCAGGACAAAGGCATCAAAGTAGATGGGATAGGTATGCAAGGGCACCTCAATATGGGTTCTCCCAATATCCAGGATTTTGAAGAAAGTGTGGTGCAATTTTCAACCTTAGGTAAGGTGATGATCACCGAAATGGACATCACGGTCTTGCCTTGGCCAAGTGGGCGAGTGAGCGCCGAAGTGTCCCTGTCTGCTGAATACCAAGAAAGCATGAACCCCTATAAAGATGGTTTGACAGATTCGATGGCTGTCGCACTCAATGATCGATTTGTAGCTTTTTATGAATTGTTTAATAAGCATCAAGATAAAATAACTCGGGTCACGATGTGGGGGGTTAATGATGCCCAAACCTGGCGAAACAATTGGCCGATTAGGGGGAGGAAAGACTTTCCTTTACTGTTTAATAGAGATAATAGCCCTAAACCAGCAGTGGAACGCATCATTGGAATTAGAAAAGATAAACCTTAATTAATAAGCATAAGTACTTGGAAATAATTAAACATCATTTATTTCGAGGCTATTTTTTCGCCAGACGAGGCAAAAAACGTAGATATAGCCATAGTTACATCGTACCGAAAGCTTTCGGTATTTTAACGAAGTATGGTGGAAAAAGAGTCCGAAATAGATCTGATTTGATTATGTCCATGTACTTATAGCCCTAAATAGTATGACAAATTTCCGGCACCTGGTAAAGCATATTTATACTGCCGATCCATCGGCTCATGTATTCAATGATCGCATTTATATTTATCCCTCTCATGATATTGATGCGGGTATCCCATTCAATGATAATGGAGATCATTTTGGCATGCAAGATTATCATGTTTTCTCCATGACTAGTATTGAAAGTGAAGTGGTTGATCACGGTGTAGCCTTAGCTGTAAAAGATGTCCCCTGGGCTAAACGACAAATGTGGGCGCCCGATGCCGCACATAAAAATGGCAAGTACTACTTTTATTTCCCCGCCAAGGATTATGAGGATGTATTTTATATCGGTGTGGCGGTAGGTGATCGACCGGAAGGGCCATTTGTGGCCCAACCCAAGCCTATTGAAGGAAGTTTTAGCATTGACCCAGCCGTTTTCGAAGATGATGATGGGACGTATTATATGTATTTTGGTGGACTTTGGGGGGGGCAATTGCAAAGATGGAAATCAGGTGTTTATCAGGAGGATGATTCGGAACCTGCCGATGATGCGCCTGCACTTTATCCAAAAGTGGCCAAAATGAGCGAAGATATGTTGGCTTTTGCAGAAAAGCCACAAGATTTAGTCCTGCTGGATAAATTTGGCGCACCCTTGAAAGCTGGCGACCATAACCGACGATTTTTTGAGGCAGCTTGGCTGCATAAATATCAGGGAAAATATTACTTCTCCTATTCAACGGGCAATACCCATCTATTATGTTATGCCATTGGGGATAATCCTTACGGCCCTTTTACCTATGCGGGCGTGATTATGACCCCAGTTGTGGGATGGACAACTCATCACAGTATCTGTGAAGTGGATGGCGAGTGGTACTTGTTTCATCATGACAGTAAGTTGTCGGGAGGAGTT
>Ga0070729_10003229_pt1 | contig 19370 bp, 23 predicted proteins | sample tdDd472_FD_66725 | JGI IMG/M metagenome (GOLD analysis project Ga0070729, IMG submission 66725) | Marine sediment microbial communities from the Atlantic coast under amendment with organic carbon and nitrate - tdDd47.2 | ecosystem: Environmental > Aquatic > Marine > Coastal > Sediment | place... | reverse complement strand
ATACCCTAAAGCTGAAAGCGGTGAAGCGACCTTTGTTTCACCATCAGCCAATGCAAAAGTCGGAAGCAAATTGTTCTAGCTTGAATCTTTTTTCGGGAGTGAACGCCTACAATCCCTGAGTTATGGGAAGTCTACGATGAAAGCTAAGAGGCCGCCATAATGTTTACTGAAAATCCTCCTCCTAGTTTTGAGCATGAAGAATCCGGCCTTTATGCTTGGTTATTATAATGGCTGATTTCTAGGACACCTTGTAGATAACAACAGCGGTGGATGCTAGGAATATCCAGTTTAAATACTCAATTCCTTTCCTCTTTCTTTTTGGCAGTCGCGAGTAATACAAGAGGGCGAATGGTGGACAGCACAGATAAAAAAGAGCCTCAAGGCCTTTAGCTCTTACACCATCTCTTACAATAATCGCCATCCAGACATGGGTGGAAACCATAACCATTACAGCGAGAAAAGTAATTAGGTTTTCAATCATTTGAATGTGCTCTGAATAATACTGAATTTTCGATCGTCACTACCTTTTACCATGTCGCGAAAAAACATAAGCAATGATCAGCAAAGGATATACTAAAAGGGCTTCAACGAATTTTCCCTGGAAAAGAGCGAATGTGCTGAATAGCAAACCAACTATTATTAGGACTATAAGCACTATCGCAATCGGACGGTTCATGGTTTTTCTCGCTTTGATAATCTCGAATCTGGAATCTGGGTGTAAACCTTCCCATTTTAGTACCGCAGATTATGAAACAAATCCAGTCATTGGTTAACGGCTAGGTATTCCATCGGGGTGAGGTTTCCCGGCGACTCATGGGGTCGTTCTTCGTTGAATTGTTTGACCCAGTTTTCCGTGATCTCCTCAACCTCTTTATAAATGCTGCATTGCAGTAAAAGGCCGCCAAGGATCGAACCCTGGTGGCCATAATTTTGTCTTCCTAAATGTATCTATCAATAAGAAGCGGCCACAAGCGACCTTCCCATGGTGCTCCTTCTTTTGTACTTCTGCTCTATCCTTTACTAACAAGCCGGAAGCAGGAAGCTGAAGCAACACCCTTCATTATTTACACATTGAATCTCCAGTGAACTTCCGAACTTTTCCAAAACATGGTGAACGATACTCAATCCTAAGCCATGTCCTTTGACCCAGTTGAAGGGGAGGTCTTCTGGCTGTTCAAGCAGAATTCGCAATTGATCTTCCGACATGCCGCCGCCGTTATCGGAGATACGTACTCTGGACATATTTCCTGCCGACGCCACGGTGTCGATACGAACCGTCAGCTTCTCACCACCATGACTCAAGGCGTTGCTGACCAGATTGTAAATAACTTCTTCAATCCATGGTTGGTGTCCCTGAACCCCTTTGTCAAGTGTCCCCATAACAATCCTGGCGCCAGTGGAATCGATCTTCCATTGCAGCCTTTTCAAGGCTTCTTGCACAGCAATGTTGAGGTCAATGTTTTGCATAACGACATCTTCCCGTTTTGCGCGGGCCAGGAACAGCAACTCATTGATGATGTCATTCATCTTGAAGCTGGTATCTTTGACCATGTTCAGTGAAGTTTGTCGATCCTGGGTTGATAGGTTCTCATACTCCTGCTCCAAGAGTTCGCTAAAACCAGTGAGGCCGGTGATCAACGATTTTAAATCATGAGCCACAGTTTGGGCGAAGTCACTCAATATTTTATTCTGCTTTTGCAGCGCCTGCTCCGCTTCTGCACGCGCGGTGATGTCGGTGATAAATGCCATGCCCAGTTTTTCTCTATTGTTCTGCAAGAAACTGATACTGACTTCAACTGGAAATTCTGTACCGTCTTTCTTTAAGCCTTTAAGTTCAAGGCCTTGCCCCATAGAACGAACATGAGGTGACTTGAAATAATTGCGCGTGTGCTCGGAGTGGGCGGGACGGAACCGTTCAGGAATAATAAGATTAAGCCGCTGGCCGACGATTTCGTTCTTTTCGTAACCGAACAATTCTACAAAGCGGCGATTAACCAGAATGACAGTTGAATTTTCATTAATCACCAGAAACGCTTCTGCGAAAGATTCAATCAGGATAGAGGTCGTGTCGTCCTCAAAAAACTGCCCTATAACAGCATCAATAGATTTTCGAGTTGCTGAATCAACTGCTTGCTTGTTTGGAGTGACATGTTCGTAACGACTTTTCATTTGTGCCCCTTTCGGAAAAACAACGAATCGATATTACACTATGCGTCCCGCAAAATGTAACTAAATCACTCCTATTTATCTGTAAGTGTGTGAAAGATTATTCCAAAGAGATGGTTCTGGAAGAGCCTCAAAAGATCTGATCTTTAAGTTCCAACAGAAAATCCGATTTTGGAAAATTCTTCCAACCCAAACCTTGGAGCAGCTTCAACAGTGAATTCCCAATAACCGTTTTCATTGGTTGCGTGGTGTGCTGCTCCGTCCCCAATCTTCATCTACGACATTCCATTTGAGCCATTCTGCTATATTTAAATCTCCCCCTGCTTAACAAAAAGACTCATGAGCTGTCATAATGACAAAAACAGATGAGTGAATAAATGGAAAAGTATCTCAAAACTGCAGAAGGCTACGAGGGCTTTGAACTGGGGCCGATCCGCCCACCGAGCGAAGCTGCCAGCCTGATGCTCAGGGTCACTCGCAACTGTCCCTGGAACAAGTGCAAGTTCTGTGGACTCTATCGAGGTGAGAAGTTCAGCATTCGACCGGTCGAGCACGTGATCCGGGACATAGATCAGGTCCGATATTACATCGACCAGATCGAGGAGGCCATGCAGCAGCCGGAGAATGCTGGCTACCGGCAATTATCATCGCTGCAGATGGGTTTGTCACCCCCCGAACAGATGGCTTTTCACTCTGCTCTGAACTGGGTGCGTAGCGGGATGGGGGCGGTTTTTCTGCAGGATGCCAATACACTGGTTATCAAACCGGCCGATCTGGTAACCGTCCTGGAGCATTTACGCCAGGTTTTTCCCCAGGTCGAGCGGGTCACCTCCTATGCTCGTTCGCACTCGATTGCCAGAATCAGTGATGCCGATATGGCCCGTCTCGCTGCCGCCGGCCTGAACCGGATTCACATCGGCATGGAGTCGGGCGCTGATGCCGTGCTTGACTTCATCAAGAAGGGTGTTGATAAGGAGACGCAGATCATCGCCGGTCAGAAAGTCAAGCGCGCCGGCATTGAACTATCCGAGTACTTCATGCCCGGCTTAGGGGGCAAAGAGTATTCAAGTGCCAACGCATTACAGACTGCCGATGCAATCAACCGGATCGATCCGGATTTTATTCGCATCAGGACCCTGGCAATCCCCTCCGGAGTCGATCTTTACCAGGATGTGCAGTCCGGAACCTTCACCCCTCTGAGCGACCAGCAGATGGCAGCTGAGCTGTTGCTCTTTCTGGACAACCTCGAAGGCATCACCAGCGTGGTCAAGAGCGACCATATCCTCAACCTGTTCCAGGAGGTCGAAGGGCACCTGCCTGACGATCTCGAGCGAATGACGGAGCCGATCCGCACCTTCATGACACTGGAGCCATCGCAGCAGCTGCTTTACCTGGTGGGCCGGCGAACCGGGATCTTTACTCGTCTGGCAGATATGAAAGATGTGCAGCTAAAGGGGCACGCTGAGAAGGCCCTGCTTGCACATCAGGTGACATCGGATAATGTTGAAGCCTGGACTGCAGAGATGATGCAACGATTTATTTAACTGTTCGGCAAATTAAGGAGCTGAAATGAAAATCCTGATCGTACTAACTTCACATGACAAACTCGGCGACACGGGTGAAAAAACCGGTTTCTGGCTGGAAGAATTCGCCGCACCCTACTATGTCTTCAAGGATGCTGGTGCAGAAGTCACCCTCGCTTCACCGCTCGGTGGTCAACCACCACTTGATCCGAAAAGCGATGCCCCCGATTTCCAGACTGATGCCACGCGTCGCTTTGCTGCTGATTCCGGTGCCCAGGCCGAACTGGCCAGCACGCTCAAGCTGGCAGATGTTTCCGCGGATGGTTTTGACGCCGTGTTTTACCCCGGCGGTCACGGTCCAATGTGGGACTTGGCCGAAGACAGGGTTTCGATAGCCTTGATCGAAGCAATGTTCTCCGCCAACAAGCCTGTCGCCGCCGTTTGTCATGCCCCTGCGGTGTTGCGCCACCCTAGAGTCGATGGGGCCGCTGTTGTTCAAGGCAAAGAAGTGACCTGTTTCTCGAACACAGAAGAAGCAGCAGTCGAATTGACGAAGGTTGTACCTTTCTCGCTCGAGGACATGCTCAAGCAGAATGGAGGCAACTATTCCAAGGCGGATGACTGGCACCCCCATGTCGTGACCGATGGCCTGCTGATTACAGGACAGAACCCGGCCTCGTCGGAACCAGTGGCCAAGGCACTTCTGGCAAAGCTGTCCTGAGCAGAGACCAGACAATAAGACGGATAGTCCGGTGACACAGACCGTAGGTGTCACCGGTGTTGATCGACAGAGGAGATCGATATGGCAACAAAACTGGCTTCATACGACCCGAGTAACGGTGAGTTGCTGGGGGAAGTAGATGTCACTCCGGTGGAGACAATTGACGGGATCGTCGCTTCCGCACATGCCGCGGCCATAGGCTGGCGGCGTCTCAAGATCCGCGAACGGGTCGCGATGCTGACGCATGCCTACGCGCACCTGGAGCCGATCAAGGACGAGCTGGCAATCATGGTCAGCCGTGAGATGGGCAAGGACCTGCGTCGTGCCAGCGGCGAGGTGAGATTTGTCGTCAGCAAGGGGTCCGCGATCGCCCAATCGGTGATGGCCGCGCTGCAGCCACGCAATGCTGGAGGCAACAGCTGGGTCGAGTACAAGCCGCTTGGCGTTACCGCCGTGATCTCGCCCTGGAATTACCCGGTGGCCATGGCGCACAATTTGATTGTCCCGTCACTGGTGGCCGGCAACACCGTAGTGTTCAAACCCTCCGAAGAGACCCCGCTGGTTGCGCAGGCTTATGCCGAGCGGCTCAACGAGGTTTTGCCACCGCAGGTGCTGCAGACCATTTATGGTGATGGCGTACAGGGCCAGGCCCTGGTTGAGAGCGACGTCAACATGATTGCATTTACCGGCTCCCAGGCCACCGGCAAGAAGATCATGGCCAGCTCCGCATCCAACCTGAAACGCCTGGTGATGGAGCTGGGTGGCAACGATCCGCTGATCGTCATGTCGGACGCCGATATCGAGCAAGCCGCTCTATTTGCCGTGGCCAACAGTGTCGAAAATGCCGGGCAAATGTGCATCGCTACCGAGCGCATTTATGTCGATGAGAAGATCGCCGAAGATTTTGAAAAACGTGTCACCGAGGTCGCCGCCAGCTACAAGGTTGGCCCTTGGGATATGGAAGGGGTCAACATTGGACCGATCATTAATGCTAGACAGCACCGCAACGTGATTGAACATATCGAGGACGCCGCCGCCAAGGGTGCGCGGTTCCTGCTCGGCGGAGTCGAGCAGCCAGAACGCTATATCAATCCGACGGTGATTGCGGACATAACACCCGACATGTTGCTGGAGGAGAAGGAGACGTTCGGCCCGGTAGTAGCGATCAGCCGCTATAGCGATATCGATGAGGCAATTGAACGAGCCAACCGATCCTCATACGGACTCGGTGCAGTCGTTTACGGTGGGGAAGGAGCGAATGCAGTAGCCGACGAACTGGAAGCCGGCATGGTTGGTGTGAATCAGGGTGTCGGTGGTGGTGGCGAGGCCCCATGGGTCGGAGCTAAGCAGAGCGGCTATGGCTTCCGTAATTCCCCGGAAGGGCATCGACAGTTTGCCCAGGTGCGAGTTGTGAATCGTTAAACAGCTCGGAACATTCCCGGGGCTCCTGCGGGTGTCCCGGAATGGTCACTATGTTCTAGCCCAAAAGATCATCCCGGGAAAGCACAACCTTCCAATGCAATACGGAGAAATACCGGATCCAGCTTGGCGCGTGTGACATGAAACCGGAAATGGCGATCACCACAACCAGGCAGGGAACGGCCATGTTCGGGTAGAAATGTATCGGCAGCAGAAGCAGCAGCTTGAGATACAGGGCAACACCTCGCAGCTGGACAAACCAGATCGGGCCTGACCAGGCTTCCATCAAGGTAAGAACCACCCCGGAAACGATTGTCAGTGTCACATAGATAGATTCATAGCTGCCGATCATGGCATTACCGAACAGGCCGGCGATTCCGACCAGATGAATCGTCCTGACGATCACCTTGGTTAATCGCCTGACCGAATTATCCGGCAACGAATTCAAGAAGGACATTATTCTACCCCCGGCCCCTTCTGGCCGATGGATCAAGGCTCATCAACGGCTGCAATCAGGTTAACATCAACCTCTTCACCGGCCAGGATCTGCTCCCGGTCGGCAGGCAGAACCGCAATCCCGTTGGCGCGCAACAGGGTGCACAGGACCCCGGTGTTCTGATCCCCGGCGCTTGAAGCGACCAACCGCTGTCCGTCGTTGGCCACCCTCACCCGCAAGAATTGAACCCGGCCAGGTTTCTTTTTAATGGGCTCTTTCATGATAGCCCTGACGAAAGGTTTAATTACCGTTTGATGGCCCATCATCCTCAGCAGTGCGGGTCTGACAAACTGTTCAAAGGTGATCATGCTCGACACCGGGTTGCCGGGGAGGGAGAAGACCGGCTTACCATTTTTGAGACCAAAGGCGGTCGGCCGCCCGGGTTTGATATCAACCTTCCAGAAGCGGCGTTCAACTTGCAACGCCTCCAGAACTTCGCAGACCAGGTCGCGATCCCCCATCGACACCCCGGCTGTGGTTATCAACACATCTTCCTGTAACCCGGCATTGATCTTTTCGATGAGGCTTTCGCAATCGTCGCGGGCAATGCCGAGGAGTACCGGTTCACCGCCGAGCTCTTTGACCGCAGCGGCAATTGAGTAGTCGTTGCTGTTAAAAATCTGGCCGGGGCCAATTTCTTCTCCCGGTTCGACCAGTTCGTCACCGGTCGACAGGATTGCGACCTTCGGGCGACGGAACACGGAGGCTGTCCGGTAGCCGAACGAGGCGAGCATGTTTATTTCAGCCGGTCGCAGAGCCGTTCCGGCAGCAATGACCAGTTCATCTTTTGACACATCCTCACCTCGAACGCGGAGATGATCGCCCCGTTTGATCTGGCCGTTTAAGACGAGCTTGCCGTCTTTCTCTTCCGTGTCCTCAATTGGGACGATAGTATCGCAACCGGTCGGAGTTGGTGCTCCGGTCATGATTTTTACCGCCACTCCTGGTTTGACCGTAATGCCGCTGGCACTACTCCCTGCCGGAATATAACCGTCAATTGTGAGCGGTTGATCGGGGACGCAATCTTCAGCTCTGACAGCAAAACCGTCCATGGCTGAATTGTCCCAGCGCGGCATATCCCAGGGCGCCCGAATGTCTTCAGCGAGAACCAGACCAACAGCGTCCAGCAATGACACCGATTCAGGCGGGAGAACGGTAACACTCTCCAAAATTATTGATCTTGCAGCTTCAAAGCTATGCGCCATACACTCTATTCCGTTCATTTAAAGCGGACTCTTCCAGCTCCCGACGGGAGCCGTTGATTAAATGGCCATTTTCGATCCGTAGAACTTCTTCTCCAAGGCGTCTTGATTGAGACGGGTCGTGGGTAGAAAAGACGACCGTAACCCCGTATTCAGACAGCCCGCTGAGCAGTGCCTCATACGCCTGCATACTGTTGCTGTCGATATTAGCAGTGGGCTCGTCCAGAAGGAGCAGTTCCGGTTTTAGAACCAGGGCCCTTGCCAGTGCGACCCGCTGCACTTCACCGCTGGAAAGTTCTTTCGCCTGACGTTGTTCAAATCGCTCAAGGCCCACGATTGTCAGGGTTGACTGGATTCGACTGTTCCGTTCCTTGCTGTCTATGCCGCGCAGTTTGAGCCCGTAATTCAAATTATCCGCCACGCTGCCTTTGAACAGGTAGGGCGACTGCTCCACCAGGGTGACCCTCTGTCTCTGTCTGGCAAGATGGTTCGAATCACTCCCGGCGAATTCGATTGAGCCTTCCTGTGGTGAGATCAGCAGTGCCATAACGCGAAGCAGGGTGCTTTTGCCAGAACCGTTAGGTCCGGTCAGTGCATAAATCCGTTGCGGCTGAAGGGCGAGGCTGTCAACCGACAGGCTGAAGTTCTCCCCTTGTGCGACCCGAATGTTTTTAAGTGAGATCACCGGCTGCATCGATTTACCTCTGCTGCAGAACATTCAGAAAGAGATTGACGATCAAGGCCACAGACAACAAGATTATCCCCAGCGCCAGACCGAAAGCAAATTCTCCCTTGCTGGTCTCCAGGGCGATCGCTGTGGTCATGGTTCGGGTGCTGTTACGGATATTGCCACCAAGCATCATCGCCACCCCGACTTCAGCGATCACCCGGCCAAAGCCGGCGATTACTGCCGCCATCACGCCGAAACGGATTTCGCGTAAGAGCTGTATTGCCGCCTGCAGGCGGCTGGCACCGAGGGTGAGAGCAGTGTTGATAATTCGCCGGTCGGCCCCGGTCACCGCCGCCAGAACCAGGTTGGCAACGATCGGTGTCGCCAGCACTGTCTGACCGGCGATCATCGCCAGTGGGGTGAAGAGCAGTCCCAGGGGTCCCAGCGGCCCCTGACGACTGAGCAGACCGAACAGCAGCAGGCCGACCACTACGGTCGGCATAGCCATCAAAGTATTGAGCAGGGCGATCAGTAATTGACGGCCACGAAAGCGCTTGAGGCCGAGCCACAGACCAAATGGCACCCCAAACAGCGCTGCAATCACGATCGAACAGCTGGAGGTGTACACGGAGGTCCAGACAGCCATCCGGACTTCCCGGTCAAAACCGAGAATCAGTTCAAATGCTGTCAGCAGTGAGTCGCCCCAATAACCCAAGTTGGTTCCTTAATCGGCAACGTAAAAGAGTTGCTTGCCGCCCTTGCGAAATCCGGTGATCAGCAGCTTTGCCTGGCCTGAGGTCAGGTAATCAAGAAATTTTCGGGCCAGATCAACTTTCACATGGCTGTGCCTGGCCGGATTGACCATGATTACGCCATAAGGGTTGAACAGGCCCTTGTCGCCTTCAACGACGATCTTGAGCGGGGTTTTTTGTGCGTAGGCGATGTAGGTGCCGCGATCACTCATGGTGTAGCCCTCGCGCTCACCTGCCATGACAATGACTTCGCCCATGCCACGCCCCGCTTCGAGGTACCATTCACCAGTAGGTGTGATACTCGCTTTCTTCCACAGCTGTTTTTCACGGGAGTGAGTCCCGGAATCATCGCCCCGCGAAACGAAGGTGCTATTGCTGGCAGCGATCCTGGCTAAAGCCTTGACCGCGTCATTGCCGCCCTCGATCCTGGCCGGGTCGGATGCCGGCCCAAGGATAACGAAGTCGTTGTACATCACATCACGACGATCAACACCGTAACCGGTATCGACGAACTTATCTTCCTTGCTCCGGGCATGGACCATGATGACGTCGACATCACCAGTCTCTCCCAGCTTGATGGCCTTGCCGGTGCCTACCGCTATTACGTCGACCTGGCAGTCGTTGGCTGCCTCGAACGGCGGCAGAAGCTCTGCGAGCAGGCCGGAGTTTTCGGTGGATGTGGTCGTCGCCAGACGCAGATGCTCGGCGGCGAATCCTGTTGAAACCAGTAATAATGACAGAGAAATGCCGATGGCAAGCTTGTGCAGATTAAACATCTGAATTTCTCTCAGGTGTTGGACGAGTGAGTACAACGAATATGGTGATGACAGGGTGTTACCCCCCACCTCTCATGAACTTTAGATTGAAATGTCCAATAAAGTCACGAACTTCTTCTTCTGAAAAATCAAAAAAACGCAAGATGACAACGGTCACAGGCAGCCGTACGGAGCGGCCAAGCTCACGAACCCCTTCCGGACCAAGCATGATTTCAATCTTCTTGCCGTGCAGTTTAAACCTGGTGGTGTCTTCGCTCTGCTGGTAAGGAATGTCCTCGAGCAGGTTGGGGAGCTCAGCATAAAAGTCTTTATGTGTGATCCCCATCTCTTTTTTTACGACGGTGGGTTGTCCTCTCTCTGTTTCCATTGAGTCTCCTGTAAATCTAGACATCCAGAAAGGCCATATGGAAATCGGCAAGGCTGACAACCAGGCACCGGTTGAGAAGTTTCGGCTGACCGAAAAGGGTGGCAAACAGCTCGTTAACCATCAAGCCGGCAACGATCACCACGTTATCAGGTGTCACCGGGATGCTTCCCTCGGGCTGGCAGATACCGGCAAAGATTTTCGCCATGGGCTGTGATCGGCCTGATTGCAGGGTCAGTACCTGGCCATGATCTCCATGCAGACCACCATGCACCAGGAACACCCCTTCAGGGGTCAGTTCATCGAGCAGGAAACGGCTTTGGTAATTGTCGAGGCAGTCGGCAACGGCGCTCAGACCGGCTGGCATGACGAAGTTTTCGTCGATCCGTCCCTCTATCAGGAAGATTTCGGTGCCGCTGTTGATGGCTCGCAGACGTCCTCTGGCCAGCTGCAGTTTGCCCTGACCGATGTCGTCCTCGCCGTATAGAACCTGCCGATTCAGGTCGGGCCAGTCGACTATCCCGTCATCAACCAGGTACAATCTGCCGACACCGGCGCGGACTAGCAGCTGGCTGACTGTGGCTCCCAGCCCGCCAACTCCGGCGACCAACACGGTGGCTCCAGCAATCCGCTGCTGATTCTCTTCGCCCCAGTGCAACACCTGGCGTGCATAGCGCTCCGCCGTCAAACCGTTACCCCCCGGCCCCCGGTGGAAACATCGCGACTACGTCGTTCTCGTTTACAGGTGTCTGCAGCCCATTGAGATGGTGGATGTTGTGCCGGTTGACCAGAATGATGGTCCCGGCGTGCATACTGCCATCATTTTTCAACAGCTTGTCCAGAAACGGAGTCTGCACCTGCTGTTGAACCCTTTCCAGAAGCTGTGCGATCGTTTCTCCCTCGACAGGGGGGAGCTCGGCTCTCTCCTGTTTGAGCAGCATGCGCAGCAGACTGTAAAATTGAATCTGTACCATGGTTATTCTTCCTATGCCATGCGCTGCTGGAAGCTGGCAAAAGTGTTTGAGCCGCTCAGGACATGTTTTCCGGGGAACTTGGAGCGTGTTCGGATCCACTGGTAATAGAGTCCCGCATCATTGGTTTCACCAATCAGAATTGCGCCGATCACCTGTTGCTCATCGAGGAAAACTTTACGAAAGCGACCAGTGCTCTGATCATAGGTGCTGACACTGTCCAGAGAGTCGTCGAGGCATTCACCGATGGCCGCAACATCCACACCGAATATCTCGGTAATATTGTTTTTCAGGCTGCCTGCATAGGCACAGGTCATCCCCAGCATATTCAGGGCAGCATTCTCTCCTTGTTCGACAGCTGTCATCCAGTTGCCCTGAATAATCGGCTCGCCGGTAATGAAATCCTTGCCTTCGGCAGCATCACCAGCGGCGTAGATATCGGCGTGGCTGGTACGGCAGAAATCATCGACCAGGACGCCGTAATCCACCTTCAGGCCAGCGGCACGGGCCAGTTCGCTGTTCGGCGCCACACCTTTGCCAACAATCAGCATGTCACTGGTCAGGCAATCGCCGGAAGCCAGCTGCAACTTCAATCGATCCCCTTCTTCGATGGAGACAATGTCATTCTGTTTGTGCAGTTGCAGGCCCTTCTCTGCAAAAAAATCTTCAAGAATTGCCGAGGCTTCCGCATCCACCATGCGACTCAAGATTCGATCAGAGCCAACGACCAGGTGCTTTTCCGCAGTCGCCGGTGCATGGGAGAGGAGCGGCAGGCTGACCAGGCCGGCGCCGATCGCTGTGATGCTTTTCGCATCCTGCATCAGTTCGACCAGTTGCTCAGCATCAGACATGTGGCGCAGTACACTGGAGCGGCTGGATGCGACTTTCAGCTGGCGAGCCTCGGCCCCGGTTGCCAGCAGCAGCTTGCCAAAGGTGATGCGGCTGCCGTCATCCAACTCCAGCTGTCGGCCATCAGCGTCGAGGGCAACCACGGTTCGGCCAAACAGGGTCGTGATCCCTGTCTGATTATAGAAGTCGCGATCGACAATAAACAGATTGTCACGTTCGGTTTTACCGCCCACAAAATAGGGAGTCAAAACCCGTGAATAGGCCGGACAATCTTCTCGGTCGATGATCGCTATGGATGTATCTGTAGAATGTTTACGGAAGGTCTGAAGCGCCTGCAGACCTGCAGCGCTATTGCCAACAATGACGTAGTCGAATGCTTCTGCCATATCAAACCCCATTAAAAACAAATCTAGGACTCAAAAGATAAGTGCCAAAGACAAAAAATTAACGCAAAGACGCTAAGAGAGCCAATAAAGACGCAAAGGTAAAACATTAAAGTCAAGATAAGGTTTTCTTGGCATTCTTTGTTTTAACCTTTGCGTCTTTGCGTTATGCGCTTATAGCTTTTACTTGGCATGCCGGTTCGTTAGAGCTAAGGAGCCCGCGCAATGGGCAGGCTCCTTCATTTTTAAACGATCCTAGGATAACCCGAGAGATTGCAGCTTCTCTTTGGTCGGAATGCCGTCGTTGCCCCATCCACGGACTTCGTAATAGTCCGGAAGCATCTTGTCGAGCTTGCATACCTCACCCTTGGTCGGGCCATCAGGAAGAGGCTCTTCAAGCATCCGCTTCGGCAGTTTGTCCTGGGAAGGGTCGATGCCAGCCGCGAGGTTGAATACGCGCTCCATGTTGTAGATGCGGTCACCAATTTCGAGGAGCCCCTCGTCGGTCAGCTTCGTACCGTTGGCCGCATTGCAGAAATTAACAAAGTGCGGCACTCCGATGCCAAAGGTGGTGAAGAGACAGACACCAGCCGAGTCAACCACTGCGGTGAAGTCCTGGAAAATCTTCAGCACACCGGCCTTGCCTTCCGTGGCTGATGGGTCAAGCTTTTCCGGCAGCCCGAGGGTCTCTGCCGAGTTGATGTAGCCGCGGACATGGCAGGCACCACGGTTGCTGGTTGCGTAACCCAGGCCCATGCCTTGCACATGACGTGGATCATAAGCTGGAAACTCAAGTTTTTTAGACGTCATAGATAGTTCAGGAACGCCGTAGCTCTCAGCCAACCGGTAGGAACCGAGGCCGAGTTTCTTGCCGAAACCTTCGCCTTTGCCGGTCATCTCGGTCAGTTTAACCAGGGCTTCGCCATCGCCGAAGTTCAGAGACATGCCGACTTCTTTTTCGCTGATCAGTCCCTTCTCGAAGAGTTCCATGGCGCAGCCGATTGTCGAACCCAGGGTGATGGGGTCCATGCCGTACTCGTTGCAGAGATAGTTGGCCTTGATGATCGCCGGCATGTCAGAAATGCCGCAAGCTGCGCCGAGCGCCCAGAGTGTCTCATATTCAGGGCCTTCACCGGCACCGGAATACCTGCTGTCAACGAGCTTGGTCACCCGACCGCAACTGATAATGCAGCCCATGCAACTCTTGACGCGTCGCAGTTCACCGGAAGCCAGAGCCTCTCCCGAGATCGCTTCGGCCCCTTCAAAGGTGCCGCTCTGAGCATTGCGGGTCGGCAGTCCGCCATTCTGATTCATGACGTTGACCAGGACCGCGGTGCCCAGGGCAGGCAGGCCTTGACTGGTAACCGGGTTCTCCTTGAGCACGCCGTAGGAATCTATTGCTGCTTCTCGATAAGCTTTTGGGTCAGCAACCTGGACACCACCGGTACCACGTACGGCAACCGCCTTGAGGTTCTTGCTGCCCATGACCATACCGACGCCGCTGCGACCGGCCGCACGATGCTTGTCATTCATGATACAGGCGAAATGTACACCGATCTCACCGGCCGGGCCGATGCAGGCAACCTTGGCGTCACCGTGGAATTCGCTCAGGATCATATCTTCCGTGTCGTTGCTCGATTTGCCCCAAAGATGAACCGCACCAGTCAACTCGGCCTTGCCGTCGCGAATTTGAAGGTATACCGGATGCTTTGATTTACCTTCGAAGATGATCATGTCGAAGCCGGCGTACTTGAGTTCGCTGGGGAAATAACCGCCGGAATTCGAACAGGCGATCGTGCCGGTAAGAGGTGATTTGGTGATGACCATGTAGCGACCGTTGGCTGCGCCATAAGTGCCTGTCAGGGGCCCGGTCGCCATGATCAGCTTGTTCTTAGGGCTCATCGGGTCGACATCGGGTGAGACTTCTTCTGCAAAGTATTTCGAGCCAAGACCGCGGCCGCCAATATAATCATTGGCCCACTCTTCGTTGAGTGCTTCGACCTTACAGGTCCCCGCCGTCAGGTCAACACGCAGTAATTTACCTTTCCATGCCTTATTCATATCAGACCTCCATCTGCCCGTCTTTCATAGCGTTGACGAAACGCAGCATCTTCTGCCGCAGCGGCTTGTCTTCCTCATCCAGGGTCAGACACTGGGTAGGGCAGAAGGCCACGCACTCAGGAGTGTCCCCCGCACAGAGGTCGCACTTGTCAGCCTTGCCGGTGCTGTCGACATACTTGATCATGCCGAAAGGGCAAGCACTAACACAGGTGCGACAGCCGACGCATTTGACGTCATCGACCGTGACAATACCTGTTGCCATGTTTTTGTCGATAGCGTTTTTCGGACAGGACTTCTCACACCAGGGCTCATCACACTGCATGCAGGTCACGGTGATAAACTTGGCTTCCTCGATAAAAACTTCGTTGTAGATCCGGGAACGGCTGGGGGCGAACTCGCCGGTGTTTTTGAACGAACAGGATAGTTCGCAGGTCTTGCAACCTACACATTTAGCGGGTTCGATGCGAATCAACTTTTGCATGAGTTACCTCCTTCTTGAGATGGGTGACAACCATAGAGCGCAAGGTGAACTTCAGAACTTAAATTTTAAAGGCGGGAGTGATCCTAACTCCCTCCGAATTGCATATTCGAGCAGTATAGCAGTGTTTTCATGTGCTGCCAATTTCTAGGTTGGGAACAGTTCAAGCTGCAGGTTCAAAAACATCCACACCCGATATTTTATGTGTTGGCAAAGTAAATACCTGACATGAATTGTCAGATATTTGACCCTCGTCATGTTTTTGGTTCGGGCCTTATCGTATTCTGGCATCAAGAACAGAGGAAAAGGAGCCTTGAATCATGAATCTCAACTGCGATATTGGCGAACGAGCCATCAACCAGACCATAGAAGAGCATCCTGTCATCGGAGAAATTTTGCAAAAATACGATATCGGCTGCGTTACCTGCGGAGTCGGTATCTGCCTGGTGAAGGATGTTGTGTCGATCCACGCTCTTGGTGGCGAGATTGAAGCGAAGATCGAACAGGAAATCAACGACTACCTCGAAACAGTAAACAATACCGAAGGAGAAACAGTATGAGTCACCTCGCATGCGGCTGCCCAGGCGCCAACGTCCGTACTACTGAACGCCCCGAAAACGAAGAGACCATTTACACCGATAATCGCCCTTCCGAACTGCGTCAGTGGCCAACCCAGTTGCACCTGGTGCCGCCGGGTGCACCATATTTGCAGAACGCCCATCTGCTGATTGCAGCAGACTGCGTGCCGTTTGCCTACGCCGATTTTCATCGCGATTTCATCAAGGGCCGGGTGCTGGTTAATGCCTGCCCGAAGCTGGATGACACCAGTCCCTATGTGGAGAAACTGGCAGCGATGATCGCGCAGAACGATATACAGTCGGTGACCGTGACGATCATGGAAGTTCCCTGTTGTCGCGGCCTGGGGATGATGGCCGAAGCCGCCGTCAAGCAATCCGGCAAAAACATCCCTGTTGAAATCGCCGTCATCGGCGTGAATGGCGAGAGGAGGAGCTAATCATGAAAACCAACGTAACCCAGGTGATGGTCAATGAACATACGCTGATCTTGCGCATGATCACCCTGGTTGAAAAGAACACTGAACTGCTGGAGCAGGGCAAGTTTCGGAACTGGCAGTTTTACCTCGATGCGGTTGATTTTATTCGCAACTACGCCGACCGTTTTCATCATGCCAAGGAAGAGGACGTATTGTTTGTCGAACTGATTAAGAATGGCATGCCGAAGAAGCAGTCGCCGATTGAAGCGATGCACATGGAGCATGATGAAGGCCGCGCACATGTGCAGGCCATGGAAGAGGCCGCACAGCAAGCACTTGAAGGCGAAACCGGACAGGCTGCAATCATCGCCGAACACGCCAGGGGCTATGCTGCGTTGTTGCGGGGTCATATCGAAAAAGAGGATGATATCCTCTATCCGTTGGCGGAAAGGATTTTGCCTGAAGAGGTTCGTGCTCGGATGTTGGCTGCCTACACCAGGGCGGAAACGAAAACGCCTGGTCTGGAAGAGAAATACCGTCAGATGGTGGAAGTCTATGAATTACAGGCTGCCGCCTGATTATCGATAATGTACGAATAGTTGTCCGCCCGTGGTTTGCAACGCATCGGGCGCTGTGTAGCAATGAAAAGGGCCACTCAATATTGAGCGGCCCTTTTCGTGCCAGTCAGTTTATTTCGACCATTTCCAGCTCAAAGATCAGGTCTTCTCCAGCCAGGGGGTGATTCGCGTCAAGCGTGATGTCCTTGTCATCCACCTCGATGACCATGACCACCATGCCATCACCGTCATCGTTGACCAGCTCGAAGCTGTCGCCAATTTGTGGGTCGATATCCTCCGGGAATTGATCGCGGGGAACTGCGGAGACCTGTTCGGCATCGTACTCACCGAAGGCGTCCACAGTTTTGATCGTGATGGTTCTCTTGTCGCCGACCGCCATACCGACGAGGGCTTCTTCAACCTGGGGGAAGAAATTTTCAGCGCCGACCTCCAGCTCCATCGGGCCTGCCGGGTCGCCACAGCTGCAACCGTCGTCCGAGCAATTACAGTCGTTGTCTCCGCAGTCGCAGTCGTCACCGTCGCAGCCACCGCTGCCCTCGTAGGTCGTATCGAAAAGGGTCCCGTCTTCGAGAGTCCCGTTGAAATGAAATTTAACCCGGTCGCCCGGTTTCGCCTGTTTGATTGCTTGTGCCATGTTCGATCCTTTTTGTTCAGAATAGTTCGGTTCCCGTACGGAAACGCGTAAATCAAGCTGCGCACTGTTACCACAGGAGATGACAGGTGGCAAGAAACTAAGAGCGGTTATGTATAGATTGTACTTAAATCGTCGTAGATTGAGGCCCTATTGCCGGATAATATCGAAAAATCGTTATGGTCGGTAAACCAATCCGTTCTCCATCCGTCTAGAGAGACAAGTGATATCACCAACCCATGAAAACTCTAAGGAGGACTGACCATGCAGAAAATTGTGATAATGGCTCTGACCGTGATGCTTTGCCTGCTGACGACAACCGCGCTTGCCGATGACCTGACTGGAGAGCAGATCGACGAGGCTCTTGATCGCCGTGGTGATCGAATTGATCGCAAGTTGGACGAAAGAGGTGACCGTATCAATAATCGGCTCGATCAGAAGGGCGAACGGATCGAGGAGCGATACCGGCACAGGGCCGAGCGCGCTGAAGAGGTCGGCAGGGAAGATCGGGCCAGGCATATGGAGCGTAAAGGTGAGCGAATTAATGCGAGGCTCGACAGAAAAGGTGACCGGATCGACCACAGGATGGACCGTAGGGGGGACCATATTGAGCACAGGATGGACCGCAGGGGCGACCGGGCAGCTCGGCGGCTCGACCACAGAGGTGACCGGGCCGCGCGTTAGGGGGAGCCTCAATCGGCCATAACGCTAGGATCGATATAATTACTCAGGGGGCATCCGGTTTCGGGTGCCCCCGATTCATATCTCCGATGTCTGAATGGCGACGGTTAGGGTATACTCTTCTGGAAAGATCATTCCGAACAATTCACCCTGAGGAGGAGTCTGTCATGCAACATGTTCTGATCACAGGCGCCAACCGTGGCATCGGCCTCGAATTGGCGCGTCACTATAAGGCCGAAGGCTGGAAGGTTACGGGCATCTGCCGCCAAACCTCGCCAGAGCTCGAAGGGTACGCAGCACAGGTCATTGAAGACATCGATGTCGCACGCGTAGGCAGTCTCGAACGGCTGGCGACTGATCTGCAGGGCCAGACGATCGATCTGCTGATCAACAACGCCGGGATCTTGCACGATGACGCCCTCGGTTCACTCGATATCGATTCGCTGCGTCTGCAGATGGAGGTCAACGCCTTTGCTCCTCTGCTGATCTGCGAAGCCTTGCTGCCCAACCTTGAGCCCGGTAGCAAGATCGTCAATATCACCAGCCGCATGGGCTCAATTGGCGACAACGACTCCGGTGGTCGTTACGGCTACCGTGCCTCCAAGGCTGCGTTTAATGCTTTTGGAAAATCCCTGGCAATCGACCTGAAAGGGCGGGGCATAGCCGTGGCGCAATTGCATCCGGGCTTCGTCAAAACCCGGATGGTCAATTTTGGCGGGATCATCTCAACCGAGGAGTCGGTCAACGGTATGGTCGAAAGGATTGCGGCCCTGAATCTTGAGAACACCGGGTCTTTCTGGCACTGCAATGGTGAAGAGCTGCCCTGGTAACTGTCGATGCAGCGACAGCTGAAGCGGTTATAACGGATACCATGCCTTCAGATCACGAATCTTTTCCGCGCCATATTCTGCTTGCCTGCATTGCAACAGGTCCTCTGGTCCTTGTGTTCACACAACCACCATTCGGTCAGGCACTCGACTACCACCACTACGCCGATCAGCGTGAACTCCCGGGTGCCCCGAACTTTTTTGATGTCATCTTAAACCTGACACACGACCTCGTCGGTGGCCACACGCTGAAGCATCAGCTGGCCGCATCAGGGGGGGGTGCCATCCTGCTGATGCTGAACAACAGGACGAGCTTGCAATAATTGCAGCCTGAGGAGAAGCAGGGATGGACTGGGTTGATTATGCATTTATCTTGACGGCTTATGTCGTCGCAAGCGGCATCAAGGGCTTGACGGGTATCGGATTTTCGACCTCCTGTCTGCCGATTATGGCACTGCGGCTTGACCTGAAAATCGCAATCCCCCTGGTCATCGTGCCGTCTATTGTCAGCAACTTGGTCGTCATGCTGCAGGCAGGTCGTTTCCGTGAGGCCATCAGTCGATTCTGGCCATTATATCTGGCGAGCATACCCGGCCTCGTCACCGGTTTGACAATTTTGGTCGCGATCGACGCTGTTATTGCCAAAGCGATTCTCGGTCTCGTCCTGATCTCATACACCCTCTGGGCTTTGCGAAACAAGACTTTTTCACTGGCTGTGGAATGGGAGCGGTTGTTGAAAATGCCGGTGGGGTTTTGTACCGGCTTCGTCAATGGACTGACCGGGTCTCAGGTAATGCCCGTGCTTCCGTACCTTTTGTCGCTCAACCT
>Ga0070729_10003228_pt1 | contig 19370 bp, 16 predicted proteins | sample tdDd472_FD_66725 | JGI IMG/M metagenome (GOLD analysis project Ga0070729, IMG submission 66725) | Marine sediment microbial communities from the Atlantic coast under amendment with organic carbon and nitrate - tdDd47.2 | ecosystem: Environmental > Aquatic > Marine > Coastal > Sediment | place... | reverse complement strand
ATTCGTCACCTAGGTATTGTTGGTGAATGTAATATTCAATATGCTTACGATCCACATTCTATGGAATACCGTGTGATCGAGGTAAATGCTCGCCTGTCCAGAAGTTCTGCACTGGCATCAAAAGCAACAGGTTATCCAATCGCTTTTATTGCTGCAAAACTTTCACTTGGATATGGTTTGTATGAATTAAAAAATAGCGTTACTCAGGATACACCTGCATTTTTTGAACCGGCACTTGATTATTGTGTTGTGAAAATTCCTCGTTGGGATATGAAAAAATTTAGTAAAGTATCACGTAATATTGGTACTAGCATGAAGTCAGTTGGTGAGATCATGGCTATTGGTCGTAATTTCGAAGAGGCACTGCAAAAAGGCCTGCGTATGCTGGAAATCGGAGCCAATGGTTTGGTTTGTAATCCGGGATATACATTTGATGATCTTAAGCAGGAATTGACAGTACCTACTGAAGAACGTGTTTTCGCGATTTCTGATGCTATGAAAGCTGGCTATGATGTTGAGAAAATCCATGAAATGACCAGAATCAATCGTTGGTTCCTAAATAAAATCCAGAATGTTGTGAATATTGAAAAGGAATTATCAACAAGTGATCTGACGCCTGAAATTATACTAAAAGCAAAAAAATATGGTTTCTCTGACAAACAGATCGGACGAATCATGGAATGTCCAACTCGTGAAATCGTTGAGTTTCGTTTAGATAACAATATCACACCTTTCGTGCGTCAGATTGATACGTTAGCAGCGGAGTTTCCTGCCAAAACAAATTATTTATATCTTACATACAATAGTACGAAACATGATGTGGAAAATATTCCTAACAACACTGTGCTGATCCTCGGTTCCGGTGCTTATCGCATTGGAAGTTCTGTGGAATTCGACTGGTGTGGTGTGAATGTTGGTAAAACATTACGCAAACTTGGCTACAAAACTATCATGTTGAATTACAATCCTGAAACAGTCAGCACGGATTATGATGAGTTCGATTATCTATTTTTTGATGATATAAATTTTGAAAATGTAGTTGAAATTTATAGAGAGTTCAATCCAATCGGAGTTATTGTTTCTGTAGGTGGACAGATTCCTAATAATCTTGCGTTGAAATTACATAAGATAGGGATTCGTGTTCTCGGTACATCACCTGAAAATATTGATAGAGCTGAAGATCGTGGTAAATTTTCTGACCTATTGGATTCTCTGGGAATTGATCAACCAGAATGGGAAGAATTATCTTCAATTGAAGAAGCGCGTGGATTTGCAAAAAAATATAAATATCCTGTGCTGATTCGTCCATCCTATGTACTTTCCGGTGCAGCAATGGCTGTAGCATCCAATGACCTGGAATTGGAAAATTTCTTGCAAAAAGCGGTGACACTTTCTCCTGATCATCCAACTGTAATTAGTAAATTTTTGGTAAATGCCAAGGAAATCGAATATGATGGTGTGGCACAAAATGGAGAGATTGTTGGCTATGCAATTTCTGAACATGTGGAAAATGCCGGTGTCCATTCTGGTGACGCCACCTTAGTGCTTCCACCACAGAGAACATATTTAGAAACCATTCGTCGAATCCGACAAGTTGCTAAGAAAATTGCAATGGCTCTGCATATCACAGGACCATTCAATATGCAGTTTTTGGCTAAAAACAATGAAATAAAAGTAATTGAATGTAACTTGCGTGCATCTCGTAGTTTTCCATTTGTTTCTAAAGTAATGAATCAAAATTTTATTGATTTAGCAGCAAAAGTAATTATGCGAGTTCCTGTCCAACCGTTTGAAAAATCCTTTTTCGAATTGAATTATGTTGGTGTGAAAGCACCACAATTTTCTTTTAATAGATTGATTGGAGCCGATCCGACACTTGGTGTGGAGATGGCCTCAACCGGAGAAGTTGGTTGCCTCGGAGATACATTTGATGAAGCATTCCTGAAATCACTGGTTTCTGTTGGATATAATTTCAATATCAAAAATGTATTATTATCAACAGGCCCAATCGAATCCAAAGCAGATATGTTGGAAGCAGCCAAGATTCTCATTAATATGGGAGTCAAACTCTTTGCAACAGCAGGGACAGCAAGATTTCTGCAAAATAATGAAATTGAAGTAGAAGTATTGCATTGGCCGCTGGATAAAAAACAACCAAATGTTATTGACCATATCAAGCATGGCAAAATAGATCTAGTCGTCAATATTCCAAAGAACTATCGTCAGGAAGAATTGACAAATGGCTACATGATCCGCCGTGCTGCAGTTGATTATAATGTTATGTTAATTAGTAATAAACAAATTGCTCTTCGTTTCATCGAAGCACTTGGTCGTGGAAGTCATAAAAATCTGCAAATCCGTAGTTGGAGTGAATATCTCGATTAGAGATTAGTAATTTGTAATTCGTATTTTAAATCCCGTGCTTGAGTAATCAGGTACGGGATTTTAAAAATCCCTGAGAATAAAGTAGTTCTATATCTAAATCTTCTAGATATGCTATCCATCGAGTTTTATTATATTTGGCATTTGAAATTTGTATTTTATCAATATTAAATGGATTTGCTAATTCATATAAATTTGCTCCGGATACTAAATATTTCCAATGTTTCTGCCAAATTTTATCTGAAAAATTATTTATATCTTCATCACAACTGATAAACTCCATGCAATATTGAATACGTTTTTCGGATTTATTTGTGCTGCTTTTGGTAAATTCAAAAAGTAGCAGATCTCCTTCTTTTAATTTATCAATATTTGTAAGTGTTCCATGTTTATGCCAAACTTTCATCCCACTCACTTGTGATTTGTCAGTTTTTAAAATTGCTATATTCCTTATCATCAAAGTTATTCCTTTTAAAAGTATTTAAAATTATTAATCCACCGAGTAATATATATATTATTAATTCAGGAATTTAGATTAAAATTTGTTATAATTTTTGTTTAACCGAATTGTGGCAAACTTGCATCAAGTAACACTATTTACAACTTATTCATCCCTATTCACAGAATCAGGGGAAAATCCAGGTAAACAAACAGAAATATATTCTGCACCACCTTCGTAAGGTGTAGAATATCTAATCCATTCATTTTTCTCAGCGATGATTACTTGTCCTGCATTCGCATCAAAATCACCATCTTTAGTTTCCACTTTAACTTTTCCAGATAGAACGATTGTATATTCATCAAATTCAGGTGTTTGTCCAGGCTCTGACCATCCTGCTACTGCTTTCATTTTGGCAATACTGATGTCAGATGATTTTGTGTTGACATTTCCAATCAATTCTTCAATGATTTTGTTGTCGCCATCTGGTGTCATGATTCTAGTTGGGGATTTAATTAGTTTTGGCATGTTCTTTCCTTTATTTCACACAAAGCCACAAAGAAGATAAAGTAAAATATTTTGTCCCTTTGTGAGATTGTTTTAATTACAATAAATCACTCGCTAATTCCGCCAACTCAGACCTTTCGCCTTTTTCAAGGTTGATATGTGCGTAGAGTTTTTGGCCTTTCATCTTATCTATGAGGTAAACAAGTCCATTAGAATGCGTATCCAAATATGGATGATCAATCTGAAAAATATCTCCGGTGAAAACCAGTTTTGTATGTTCGCCTGCACGGGTAATGATGGTTTTGATTTCCAGTGGTGTCAGGTTTTGGGCTTCATCCACAATGAAAAAGATTTTCACCAAACTGCGTCCACGGATGTAGGAGAGAGGTGATATTTTTAACTTTTCTTTTTCCAATAACTCATCAATCAAGGTTGCTCGTTTATCATTATCGGGAAACTGATTTTTTATCACACCAAGATTGTCGAACAATGGTTGCATGTAGGGTGTTAGTTTGGAGTCCACATCACCGGGTAGATAACCTATATCTTTATTACTAAGCGGAACAACTGGGCGAGCCATGAAAATTTGGCGAAAATTACGGCGACACTCAATAGCGGCAGCTAATGCCAATAATGTTTTTCCTGTTCCGGCTTTTCCTGTAAGTGTGATGAGTTTTATATTTGGATTGAGTAGCACATTGAGTGCAAAAGTTTGTTCTGCATTACGAGGAGTGATTCCGTAGGCCATCAATTTTTCAACATGATTGATTCGCATCATTTCAGCATCATAAATTGCTAAAGCTGATTTGCGCTGATTACGAATTATCATTGCTTCATTTGGAAGTGGTTTTGGTTCTACATTGAATTGATGTTCTTCAACAAAATATGGAGGACTGTACATTTGATCAATTATTTCAGGATTGACCTCCTCAACCAGTCGATGTCCTTTATATAATTCTGAAATATCTGCAACATGATCAGATGTATAATCTTCAGCTGTTAATCCAAGGGCTTTGGCTTTCATGCGAAGATTTACATCTTTGGTCACCAAAATTAATTCATCTTTTGGGTGCTCTTCAGAGAAGCAGTAGGCAATATTCAAAATGTGGTGATCAACTTTACCTTTGTCAAAATTTTGCTCTATATCCGGATGGAATTTATGTTCCAACTTGATTGTTATTTTTCCAAGTCCTTCTTGGATTCGTATGCCTGTTTTAAATATTTTATTGTCGAATATTGAATCCAGTGTACGAACAAATTCACGAGCGTGAAAGTTGATAGTTTCATTTCCTGATTTGAACTTGTCCAGTTCTTCTAAAACTCCGATCGGTATTACAATATCATGCTCATCGAATTGATAAAGACAAGAACTGTCGTGAAGGATAACATTGGTATCCAGTACAAAGGTTTTTTTCTTTTTTTCTTTCATAGTTCCTCGACGAATGTTTAATTAGGTTGATATTGATAATTAAACAATTATAGATATGAAAAGCAATCAATGATAAATAAACTTAAAAATTTTGATGTAATAATTATTGGGGCTGGTGCATCGGGGTTGATGTGTGGAATATCCGCTGGAAAACGCGGAAAAAGAGTCCTGATTATTGATCATTCTGAAAAAGTGGGCAGGAAAATTCTCATTTCTGGTGGGGGAAAATGTAATTTTACCAACTATAATTTGGAACCAGAAAACTACATCTGCAGAAATCCTCACTTTGTAAAATCTGCACTTTCGCGATTTTCTCAATGGGATTTTCTGGAAATGGTAAATTCCTATGGGATTCCATTCGAAGAACGCACCTACGGACAACTCTTCTGCAAGCAGAGTTCAAAGGATATTCTGAACATGCTTCTTCGTGAATGTGAAAAAGCAGGTGTGAAATTCCAAATGTCTACTCAAATCCGACAAATTGAAAAAAAGGATCAGTATATTGTTGAGACTGACAAAGGTAATTTTTCCGCAGATTCATTGGTAATTGCCACAGGTGGAATTTCCTGGCAATCAGCTGGTGCAACAAATTTTGGCTACAAGATGGCGGAACAATTTGGTTTAAAAATAATGCCACAAAAAGCCGGATTAGTCCCATTGATATTATCAAAAAATCAGCAAAAAACCTGGTCTGAATTATCCGGTATTTCTGTGAATGTGAAAATGGAATACAAGGATTCTGTTTTCCAGGATGAACTACTTTTTACTCATAAAGGAATTAGTGGACCTGTGGTTTTACAGATTTCAAATTACTGGCAAAAGGGAAAACTAATTTTTGTCGATTTTCTACCAAAAGAAAATTTGAAAGAAATAATTATAAATTCAAAATCGAAGCAGAATCTCAAAAATTTCATGAAATATTTTCTACCTGAACGTTTAGTAAAAATTATTATTTCAGATAAAATTACAGATAAATCGATCTATCAATATAATGAAAAGGAATTGGATAGTATTGTGGATCGTTTTCATCATTACAAGTTAATTCCGGACCGGAAAGGTTCTTTGGATAAAGCGGAAGTGACTTTAGGTGGAATAGATACTGATGAGATTTCGTCCAAAACTTTTGAGGAAAAAAAAATTGAGGGACTATTTTTTATCGGTGAAGTTTTAGATGTTACTGGTTGGTTGGGCGGCTATAATTTGCAGTGGGCCTGGTCATCTGGCTGGTGTGCTGGGATGTTTGTTTGAGATAAAGAATTCAATTTCTGTGATAATAAAAATGTTAATTATTACATTAAAAATAATCCATTGAAGTGGAAATGTGTTACGAAAAACTTGAATGATATTGATGTAAAAGAGAAATGAGTTTTTTGAGATAACTTTCTATAATCAAAACCTAACAGTTTGTAACAGTCATATCGCATGTGAATTTCGAAGAGACGGAAAGCACATGCAATATGAGGATATATCCTTTCTACATTGGCAATACATGAAATAAAATAGAAAAGAAATGACAAACACTTCCTCCCAGTACAAATAAATGCCAAACTGCATGACTGAATTTTACTGATTTTTTGAGGTAGAAAAAAGTACCAAGTGTGTAGGACAATCCACCGAGTACCAACCAAACAATCCCCACGGTATCAACTGAAGCAAACAGTTGTTTCATAGCAATGACAACGATCCAGCCCATACCTATATAAATGAAAGTTGAAACCTTGTTGAATCTATGGATAAAAAAGGCTTTAAAAATCACACCGGCGAGAGCCAATCCCCAAATCACACCAAACATACTCCAACCCCATGGACCACGAAGGCTCACAAGCAAAAAGGGTGTATATGTTCCTGCTATCAAAAGATAGATTGATGCATGATCAAAGACTTTGAATAAACTTTTGACTTTTGGATTTGTGAATGCGTGATAGAATGTAGATGAGAGATATAGTAAAATCATAGTGCTACCAAAAATGGAAAAACTCACTACTCGCCAGACATCCCCACGTTTTGCTGCAAAAACCACCAGAATCACTAGTGCGGCAATTGCTAAACCTGCTCCGATTCCGTGAGTGATAGAATTTAATATCTCTTCTTTTTTATCATATTTGATTGGGTCTTTTCCTATCATTATTTTTTCTTTCAATTCTTTATTTGATAATTGTTTATTGTTCATGGGTTTTAAATCCGTTTGGATTTTGGCTTTGCCATCTCCAGCCGTCATTACACATATCTTCCAGATTTTTCTCAGCAATCCAGCCAAGTTCTTCTTTGGCTTTGGTCGGATCAGCCCAACATTCTGCAATATCGCCAGAACGACGAGCCTTGATTTTGTAAGGTACTTTTTTATCCGATGCTTTTTCAAAAGCCTTGACCATTTGTAAAACACTGTAGCCAATACCAGTTCCAAGATTGTAGGTTACTTCACCGGGTTTGGTAGCCAGTTTGTTGAGGGCGGCCAAATGTCCTTTTGCCAAATCTACTACATGAATGTAATCTCTCACTCCGGTTCCATCTACTGTTGGGTAGTCATCACCAAAGACTGTGAGTTCTTTCAATTTGCCAATAGCAACTTGTGAGATATAAGGCATCAGATTGTTTGGAATTCCATTTGGATCTTCACCGATTTTGCCGGATTCATGAGCACCGATGGGATTGAAATAGCGTAGGATCGCGATATTCCAACTATTATCTGCAACATAAAGATCACGTAGGATTGTTTCCATTAATAATTTAGTCGTTCCATAAGGATTTGTGGTGGAAACAGGGAAATCTTCTCGAATAGGTACAGAAGCAGGATCACCGTAGACTGTTGCAGATGAACTGAATACAATGTTCTTTACATTATATTTATTCATTACCTCACAGAGGACAATTGATCCGGTGATATTATTGTGATAGTATAAAAGTGGTTTCTCTACTGATTCGCCAACAGCTTTCAAAGCTGCAAAATGAATCACTGCATCAAATTTGTGGTTTTCGAAGACTGTTTCCAGTGCTTCTTTGTCCTTTACATCTATTTCGTAAAAATCAACATCTTGACCTGTGATTTCACAGATTCGATTCACTGATTCTTCATGACTGTTGGATAAATTATCAACGATTACGACTTCATGTCCGGCATTGAGTAATTCTACAGAAGTATGGCTGCCGATATATCCGGCACCGCCTGTTACTAAAATTTTCATAATTCTCTCTTTCAATTTTTATATCCCGTATTTGAAGACCAAACTTAAAATTAAATAAAATGTAATACAAAATTTTAATGTTAAATTTTTGTAAAAGTTCATATCAATTTTTTGAAATGTTATATTAAAGGGGGAAGAGGGCATTTATGTTCTCAAGTGAAAAAATATTTTCCATAAAATAAATTTTATATAAAACTTTTTTTTCCTACACTGAGTCTAAGGTGCAATTATGAATACAAATGAATTAATAACAAACTTTTTAGCAGGCGATATTTCAGCCTTCAATGTCCTGGTGAGACAACATCAGGATGAACTTTTTAACTTTTTGCTGAAATACACAGGCGATCGTGAAACAGCGGGAGATATTATGCAACAGACATTTGTTCTAGTGTATAAAAAACTGAAAAAACTTAACGAGAAAGAAAAATTCCGTTCCTGGCTCTACACAATCGCAGTGAATCAATGCAGAAATCATTTCCGTAAAAAGCGGGAAGTGAGTTTTACAGAAGTATCATCCAAACAGGATATCGAATTCAATCCTGGTGAAGAACATAATTTCTCCGCCAATGATCAATCGTCAAATTTAATTATTAAAAAAGCACTTCAATCTATTCCCAAAGAACAGCGAGTGGTTGTGATTATGAAACAATATCATAATTTGAAATTCACAGAAATCGCATCGATTCTTGGTGAACCGGTGAATACTGTGAAAGCGAGACTATACTACGGACTTACTGCTCTGAAAAAAGTGATCACAAGTTGGGGAATTACGAAGGAGGATTTAGGCTATGAAATGTAAAGATTATAAACTCTTGATAATGGATTTCATGTATGATGAAATCAGCGAGAATAACAAAATTCATCTGAAAAAACATTTGGCAGAATGTGAAGATTGTCGCAGCGAATTTGAAGAACTACAACAGGTTCCAAATTTTCTTGATAAATGGCAGGAAGAACCGGCTCCGATGCATATTACTTTTACTGCTGAAGAGAATTCCTTTGTCCAATTCATCAAAAACCTTTTTCCAGATTTTGGTATCGTGAAAAAAGTAGGATTCGGTTTCGCCACAGTGCTTTTTGTTATGGCAATGTTCAATACAAAAATTGAGATGAAGGATGGAAATTTCACATTCGAAACATCACTACTGAAAAAAAGTGAACCTCAAGTTCTGGCGACAGAATTGTCCCCGGAAATGCTAGATCAATTGAAGTATGAAAACTTCAAATTGACATCACAGCTTTTGGAAAATTATGAAACAAAAAATGACAAAAAAACAATGACAATGATGAATACACTAGTATCGGAAATTCGCAAAGAACGAAGCAATGAATATGATAATTTGATCAATACAGTAAGCCATGCTTATGAGACAAATGATATGCGAATTCAGCAGACAAATCATACAGTTGGAGAAATTTTAGATCTATTAAATACAAGTGCACAAAGTAAATAGTTTAATTTTAGTCAAGTAAAGGAGAAAATCATGAAAAAGATAATATTGACACTTATATTAATTTTAACCATTGCCATAGCAGTTCCTCTCAGTATTGAAAAAGATATCGAAATCATGGAAAGTGTTCTCGACAAAATAATTGTTGAAGACAGTCCAATTTATTTTTCTTTTGGAAACAGGTTTGAAGGAGAATATTACGACAATTTTGGAATTATCCTCAGTTGCGAAAGTTCAGGAGTTTTGGCACTGACAGAGATCATTGAAGTCAATGTTGACAGGGTTCCATATTTTATTTCTGATAAAGATGATAAAAAAGTTGTTGTGAAAAAGAAAGAAAAAGACGTCAAAACCAATGTAGACGAAAAGCAGAAATCTATTGACGAAAAACTCAATGAAACAAGAGTTTCACTTGAAGATTTTATGTTGAATTATGCTCGTGGAGCAATGAGTATGAAAGACAATGAAAAGATCATGATCAACATAAAATTTAAAGAAACAATGCGTGGTAATAAGAATCTGAAAACTCCGGTTTATATGCAAATGTCGGCTAATGTTACAGACTTGAAGAAATATTACTCAGGAAAATTGAGTGAAACCAAAATGAAAAAAGCATTAAAGTACGAAGCTCCATTGGAAGCTCCAAGCAACAAAGATATTGATGTGATGGAAGATATTTTTGATACTTTCCTGGATAAAGATAATGATTTCATTAATCTACACAATGCCACAAGTGGAACTTATCTTGATGGATTTGGTGCTGTTTTTAATATTCCTGTCAGTTCTGGTCGTGGAATTCTGCCAATGTCTATGAATTTTGAAGTGCTGGAAAAGAAATTGGAAGATGGAGCCAAACAGATAGAAGTTCATGCAAAAGCCCTGGAAGAAAAAATAGCAAAAATGGAAGTGCTCCATAAAAATAGCAAAGACAAAATGGATGAAAAAGAAAAAAATAAAGAAAAAAAAGTCATTAAAAAAGATTATAAATGGAAACAGAAATCTGATGATGAAGATTCTCATGTATATTTTTATACATCAGATGATGATGAAAATACTACAGTCACTGTACACGGTGATTCATTGACTTTAGATATGGATATTGATGTTGATTGTGATGTTGATGGTGAGAGAAATATCTTCGTGTTTGGTGATCATTTCAAAATTGATGATACAAAAATTGACTCTATCATGAATAAAACTAAAGATGAAGTGATCAAAACTCTGTCCATCTATGGCTCAACGCTGAAAAGTGTCAAAGATAATGAAAATGTCAATGTGAATCTGGAATTTGACTCCCATGAAAAAGATAGAGATATAAATCTTGTTTGTAGCAAGAAGAATATCAATGACTACACCAATGGAAAAATTGATTATGATAAATTTATAAAGAATATAAAGGTCAAGTAAGCATTCATGCAGATTAGATATAAAAGGCTATCATTATGATAGCCTTTTTTTATTCTACTTTATATAGAGGTACGGAAAATATAAAAGTCGTACCTGTTTTTTTGTCAGTTGTGAATGATATTCTACCTCCCAGGAATTCCTCTCCTAAAAGTTTCATAGAAAAAGTGCCAAATCCATGACCAAGTCCCTTTTTTGTGGAAAAATTACGATTGAAAATCTGGAAGGCAGTTGAATCTTCGATAAATCCATGGTTCCAAACTTCAAAAGTAATATTGTCATCATTTATTAAATGGTAAACTTTTACTTTGTCACCATCTTTGGATGCTTCTAAGGCATTTTTGATCATATTGGTTAAAACTCTGATTATTATAGAAATGTCGGATTGAAATTTTAAGTAGGGAATTTCATTTGGAAATTCAAGAGTTTTATTTTTTATTACCGAGTGATTTGAAAACACACGATCTAATTCTTGATAAATAGTATTGAGTTTAATGTATTCATTTTCAACAGCTAAGTTATAATTATCTGTATTCAAAAGTCTTTTTTGAAATTCAATTTCCCTTACCATTTGGTAGGTTAAATCATAAATGATCTGCACGATATCAAGGTTTTCACTATTTTGATATTTTAAGATTTCGCATCCATTGACAATTCCCGATACTTTATTGTAAATGTCATGAAAGAATATGCGTTCCAACTCTGCCATTTTATGTTGGTATGTAATATCTTCCAAAAAGATAAGAATAAAATTTTTATTACTTATAAGTATTGGTGTTGACTTTACTTTGAAATATAGATTTTCGATTTCTCCATCAGGTCGAGTTCTAATTGTACAAATCTTTTCAACCGTTTGACCTTTTTCCAATGCAGTCACCATTGAAATTGCTGCTCCACAAGTAGAACAAAACTCACTGGTACCGCAACCACCAGCCATCAAGTCAGAATAGATACATTTTACAGTTTCACCAAGACGGAGACCAAATATATCTTCCCCTTCTTCAACACCAAGAGTTTCCAGAAAACTTTCATTGAGAGCAATGATCTGTCTCTTATCGTTTAAAACAACAAAAAGTCCCTGGGCAACTTTCATTAGTGATTGAATCAATTCATGCTCAGCAGTTTGCTTGATCTGGTCTTCTATTGTGAATCTGGTTTCTCTTTCTGGTATTGCAAAGTATGTTTTCATATATTTTTCATTCCATTAATATTACTTCAATAGAATAAAAAAAAATTGCTAGAAAGTAAATAATTATTTTATTAAGAATTCTGCCATATCAGGAAAATTAGGAAGTATTGTTTTGGCTTTTGAAAAATTATGGGATTTTGTGAACTGGTTTTTTATGATTACACAATCAATATTAGCAGCAACTGCAGATCGTAATCCTCGTTCTGAATCTTCTACTACAATGGCATTTTCAGGGGAAATTCCAAAACTGTTCAGTGCTGTTTGATAGGGCTCAGGATGAGGTTTTGATTTTTTATAGTCTCTGCGAGTGAATATTTTATCCATGAATTTTGTGATTTCATCATCTTGGTGGATAATGTCAAAATCATCAGGCATACAGGTAGTGACAATGGCCATTTTGAAATATGGTTTCAGTTTTTCTAGCGTTTCAACAACTCCTGGAATTTTCAGGTCTTTTTCATTGAGAAATTCCTGGTAGCGAGTTATTCTTTTTTGGCGGACTTTTTCTTTCTCTATTGATGTAAAACCTCTATCGTAGAGCAGATCTAGTGCAGATTTTCCATTGATCATGATTTTCATATATTTTTCGATGGGAAGTGAAACTCCAACAGATTCCAGGACTTCTTTGTTTGCCTGGTAAAACCATTGCTCAGTTTCTACCAACACACCGTCATTATCAAATAGTATCAGTTCTTTTTTCATGATAAAAATATATAAAAATAAAAACCACCTTCCAAATGGTTGAATAACCTTTTGGAAGGTGGTTTTATTCTGTTCAATTATTTCATTTTTAATACAACCATTCCGAAGACTTATCAGCCATTCGGAAGGTTTTATGTATTATTTCATCAGAATCATCTTCTGTGTTTTAGAATGATCATTTGTCATCAATTTGTAGAAATAGATTCCAGATGGATGATTTGCTGCATCCCAATTTACTTTGTGAGAACCAGTTCTCTGGTTTTCGTGCACCAAGGTTTCAACTAATTTACCAGATACATCAAAAATTTTCAGTGATACATTAGATTGTTTTGGAATCTGATACTCAATAACTGTTGTTGGGTTAAATGGATTAGGATAGTTTTGATTGAGTTGGAAAACATGAGGTTTTGATACTTCTTCCTCAATATCAGTTTGTTCAATCGTTATTAGGGCTAAATTATCCAAAACTACAGAAGTTGCGATAGGATTTTCTACTACTAACCTAAACCACACAGCTGATTGGCTTTGATCAAAATTTTTCATTATTTCAAACCGAGTGTAAGATTGATCTATTATTTTAACAGAATCAAATTCTGTCCAATTAATTTTATCATAACTGGACTCAAGTTTTAAGGAAGCAGCACTATTGGTTGTTGTAGCATAAAATTTAAAATAAAAATCTTTTGGTCCAATTTTTATTGGTTTTTGAAATGTTGCAATTGCAGTGTTCTGAAATTTGATAGAATAACTACCACCAAATGAATTAAATATTGAATAGGAACAATTCTCATCAAATTCCCATGAAGAGTTGAATTTCTCAAAATTATCTATCATATCAGAAATTATTATTTCAGTAGAATCAATATTGTTGTCTAAAATATCATCATCTATAGATATTGTTGCTATAAGCGTTGCATCATATTGTCCCATTAAAGATACTGCATCAAAACCAATTATTGTTGATTGACCAGGAAGTATATTTTCGATTGTTAATAATTTATCCAATAATCCTGCATTATCTTTCAAACTAACCACGATATTGGATTGAATTGTTGATCCTAAATTTGAGATGCTTAATTCGATTGGATTATCCAGGTTTATATTAACTAAATTTGAGGGATTAATAAATCCATCAATCGCTAAATCACTATTCGGCTGTCCTACAACCAGTTCCACTGGAATAGTTGGTAAATCTTTATTATCATTATTGGCCATGAATTTGATATCGCCAGAGTATTTACCAGCAGTTTTTGGTGCTGTAAAATTTAACTGAACATCCATTGATTCGCTAGGTGCAAGTCGATTGTTGTCATAATAAATATCTAACCAGTCATTGGCCAAGTCACCAAATCCAGAAGGTTCCATTTGTGATTCATAGTCAGCATTATCCTTGTATATCACAGTTTCATTGTCTATTACAGAAATATTATCAATGAACAGACCTTCAAGCGATTCATCATCAACTGAACTGTAGCCCTTATCAGAAGCAAAGGCAAAACGGATTTTTACATTTTGGCCTGTATAAGTAGAAAGATCAAATTTAACTGGAATCCAGTGAGCACTGTAGCCGGTCCAACCTTTGACGGAAGTACCCATGTTCCAGCCCTGTTCAGGATGTCCAAAGGACCAAAGTGCATTGTTTGTATATTCTGGAGATACAGGATCAATTATAGTATAATTTTCACCATTATCATTTGAAATCCATACATTCCAACCATCCCATCCGTCGTAAGGTGCATCTGTTCCGCCTGGAAGTTCAATTGACCATTTTGCCATGAAATTTAGTTCAGGATTTGATGCTGATGTTAAATCAATATTTGGTGTTTCCAGATATTGTAGCCAGTAATCACTATAGCCACCAATTTCTTTTGTTCCGCACCACCAACTTCTACCTGAGTATGCATTGTTACTACTTTTGTGAAAAGTAATCGGATCTTGTGAATCTGAAGTATAGAGGTCGATAGTTTGTGTACCATTGTTGGCCACAGAGATGGTGTGAGAGGATATAGCTCCTGCCTGTATAGTTTTGGATATTGTTTCTTCAGAAAAGGCGATTTGTACATCATCAACAATTTCATCATAGATAAAAGGGACGAACTCTCCAATTCCACAATTTCCCCATTTGATTCGGAAAAAACCATTTGAACCCCAATAAGATCCCCAACTGTTTTTACAAATCCAGCATTGGTTTTCATCTTCCCAACCTACGATCAGGATTGCATGACCACCTTCATATTCACCAAAAGTATGTTCATACACACCGCCATTATAATAGGAAAAATCTTCATATACATCGTAATTGGCAGAAACGGGGTGATGTAGTAAAGCATTTTTAATGTTTATAACCTGTGCTTCCTCCAGAGTAATAAATCCCCAGCCCGGAATTGTGACAGAAGTTGCTTCCCAACCAGAGTCTATACTGCTACATGTAATATTGTCATTTGCTTGATATGTCATAAAACTTTCATGTGGAATTGAATTGTTTTTGACAAACTCTAAAGCTTGATCTGCCCATCCACCTTCACAACTACCAGCTTCACTCCCACAACTTAGGATATATTGTTCAGATAAATTAATATTGGAATCCGGCATGTCATAATAAATTTTCCACCAGGCTTCTATCTGTCCTACCGCTGAAAAGTCCCAACAACTTCCACAACTAGCCTGATTTTTAACACTTGTTAGCCAGTTACCATTGTTGTTTCTCCAATCAAAAGATGCCGGCAAAGATTCTACTTTTGGTAGTTCAATATATTTTTCTTCACCATTCAGTGGAATATAATCTGTTGGACTCCCAAGTAATTTGCGAAATTCTTCTTTGCTCAATCGTGAAATAGGATTTTCTGCAGCTTCCCAGTTGGCATTTTTATTCTTGATAGCAAGTTTGACTTTGTCCAGATCATTTCTAGCAAATAAATTTTGAGTAAATAGAATCAATAAAACTAAAATAAAAAATCTTTTCATCTTCTCTCCCTATGAAAATATTGAAGAATAATCTAGTATAATATTTTTATTGGTACAATTGAAAAAAATAGTAAATTGCATTGTCGAATTACTGCTATAAAACAAAATAGATCAATATATAAATGAGTAATTTTAAAAGAAAAATATTAAGTTTTTGTTTGCTCCTTGTCGTCTCAATATTTGGTAATGAGATGAATAACATCCCTTATTGTAAAACAGAACTGATTATCGATGGGAATCTAAAAGATTGGTCGAAATACTCCTCCTGTAATTTTAGTGACAAAATCCAAAAACGACTTTCACCTAAAGATGAAAATCTAAAGGAACTTTATTGGGAAAAAGCTGACTTGGAATTGATTCCGGAACCACTATCAAAGAATAGTATTTGTGTATCAATATTTTGGAATAAACTTTATCTAAATATTGCTTTTGAAGTCAAGGATCAACACTTGCACGCTGAAGTCCCATTTTATGAAAATTACCCGAAAATTTATCTCAATGATGGTGTAGAGTTTTATATCGACTCCAAAAATGACAGTAAAGAGAAGATGGATATAAATGATTATCAATTCCTTATGGATATTAATGAACAGTCATTGGTTTATCGGGGAGATAGGAAACTGATGAAATTTGATACACTGGCTGTACCTAAGGATTTTGGGCAGAATGTGCTATTCAAATATGCAGTTAAAATCCATGATGAGGGTTATACTGTTGAAATGGCGATTCCATTTGCTTCCATTGGAATAGAACCACATGAGAACCATGAGATCAAAATCGATCTCTGTAATAACGATCTTGATCAGGAAATTCCAGCTTCTGCTGCAATAGATGATCGCTATGCACTTGGCTGGTCATTCAATTGTAGTGGACAGAGTGATTTTGGTTATCCGGAATATTGGAATAATATTCGACTTTCTGGGCAGCCATCTCTACTGGAAAATATCATAGAAAATTACAAAGGCTTTTGGTTCTTATCATTGAATCTTTCCATTTTGATCAGTTTTGGAATCATTTCTTATTTGATCTTTCGTATGTTAAAACTCAAAAGGATGCCAAAAGCAATAGAGGTACATATCGAAGAAACTCTCAAATCTGAAAAAGATTCAGAAAATCAGAAAATCCTGAATAGGGCAAGAGAGATTTTGATTACTAATAAAAATAGCCCTATCAACTCTGAAGAATTATCAAAATCTATTGGAATATCATTGCGTAAGTTTCAGCGCATCACTCGTGAGGAATTGAATTGTACACCAACTAACTATATCTATATGCTCAAACTATCGCTGGCTGCAGAGTATATCACCAAAGGTTTGGGAAATGTTTCCCAGGCAGCTTATGAATTTGGCTTCAGCGATCCTGCCTATTTTTCCAAATTATTCAAAAAACATTATGGAATCTCACCAAAAGAGTTCAAAGGCAAACTCTAAACCTGGATTGTGGTTTAAGACTCTATTTTCCAAGTAATTGTCGCTATTGTACAAGAAAGTTTAACTCGATAAAGTTAGGTTTCTAGTAATTGCGGAGAAATTGCATGGCAACAAATTTAACAGGGCTTTTTGCTCTCATTTCAATTTATATTTTTACTTTTTTGTTTAGTGCAAACTACTGGTGGATTGTGGGTGTTGTATTAATAATATTGGTTTTGATTATTCGCAATCTGGAAGTCGAAGTTGAATCATTAAAAGAAAAAATATGTGTTGCTGTAATTATTATCATTACGGTTTTAACAATGCTTTTAGGGGGATAATATCATGGATCAAAAAGGTAAAATTAAAAAAGAACCTAAAGAACACGGACAAAAAAAGAATAAAAAAGGTAAACCAATTAATAACAAACCTGAAGTTTTTTCTGAAGGAATAATTTTAACAAAAGAGGGAAATAAAAAATGAAAAGTCTTAAATGGATTATTATTGTTATTATTTTATTTAATCTATTTTTTGCTCAAGTTCCACAACTGATCAATTACCAGGGATATTTGAGTGATAGAGAGGGAAATGATTTGTCAGGTAGTTATACTATTGAATTTAGAATATTTGACCAAATTGAAGACGCTACATTATTATGGAGTGAAGTAGAACTAGATAAAACAGATAAAGAAAAAAAGCAAAAGAAAGCGGTTGGTAATAATTATTTCAATAATAATAGATCTTGATTTAAATAATTGAATATAATTTTTAAATTGAAGGAAATTTTTAGTCTATATTGTAAACATATTATTTGATAAAATTTCATAAAAGGAGTATAGCATGAAAAGATATTGGAAAGTTGCATTATCTTTAATTACAATAATGAGTCTTTGTTTCGGACAAATCCCACAATTAATCAATTACCAGGGAAATTTGTCTGATAGTGAAGGAAATTCGCTCAATGGAAGCTACACAATCGATTTCAGAATTTACAACCAATCTGAAGGTGGTGACTTGCTATGGAGTGAAACACAAATGGCGGCTGTTTCCATAGGAAAATTTAGTGTTATGTTAGGCTCAGTTAATACTTTATCAAATGACATTTTTGATGGAAACCCGATATATTTGGCTTTGAAAATTGGTGAAGATAGCGAAATGATACCACGAAAAATCATTACATCAGTTGGCTATGCTTATAAAGCACTTGATACAGATAAATTAGGAGGAATATATGCTGAAAATTATATACAGGCAGATCAGGAAAACAGTATTTCCACTGTTATGATTACAGATAATGCTGTAACAATTGAAAAAATCAGCCCCAATATAATATCAAGTATCGATGGCGTTTCTAATGATGCAGGTGACATTGATTTAATTGCTGGCAACAATATCACTATCACTCCTGATGTTGCAGCCAAATCGATCACGATCTCTGCAGCAGGAGGAGAAGCAGCAGATAATTTGGGAAACCATATTGCACGACAAAATTTACAAATGAACGGAAAATGGATTTCAAATAATGGTAGTAATGAAGGCATATATGTTTCTGATGCTGGAAATGTAGGCATAAACACTACTGAATTTAAAGATGTCCTTTACGATACAAAATTTCGAAGTATATCTACAAACTATGATGCAGCCATTGCCGGATTTTCAACAAATGAAGCAGAGCCGGGGGTTGGTGGATTTTTTAGATCTGTCGGGCAGGGAGGATTGGGTGTCCTTTCTATCAGTGAAGATAACGAAGGAATTGGTGTTCTAGGTACAGTTACCGGCGATGATGGTGTTGCTGTTGTAGGACGTTCACACGGAAATAATAGTACTGGTGTTTATGGTTTAGCAACATGGGTAGAAAATGGAATAGGTGTGCATGGGAAAGCTGATTACTGGCAGGATACCAATGAAAACAGTTATGGCGGATATTTTGAATCCTTTGGACATAATGGTCGTGGTATTCTGGGTAGAGCAACAGGAGATTATGGTTATGGTGTTTATGGTTTGAGTCTATCCACCATTTCAGGTGCCGCAGTTCGCGGAGATGGAGCCTTTGTTGGCGTATGGGGAGAAAGTAGTGGAAGATGGGGGGTCTATGGCAAATCAACAGGAACTTCAAGTTCTTTTGGTGTCTATGGTACAGTTGCAAATGGCACAGGAAACTATGCTGGATATTTTGCTGGTGACGTCAATGTAACCGGAACATTATCAAAATCTGCCGGCTCTTTCAGAATTGATCATCCCAAAGATCCTGAAAATAAGTATCTACAACATTCATTTGTAGAATCACCGGATATGATGAATGTTTATAATGG
>Ga0070729_10003226_pt1 | contig 19374 bp, 5 predicted proteins | sample tdDd472_FD_66725 | JGI IMG/M metagenome (GOLD analysis project Ga0070729, IMG submission 66725) | Marine sediment microbial communities from the Atlantic coast under amendment with organic carbon and nitrate - tdDd47.2 | ecosystem: Environmental > Aquatic > Marine > Coastal > Sediment | place... | reverse complement strand
TAGATAGTATCAGATTTTATGTAAGATTTCCGATAATCATAAAAATAATATGGCGAGTCCTCAAATTTTACCGGTTCACCAATCTTTCCATAACCCGGTTTATAAAATTGCAGCCTTCCGTCAACCCAGTTATAATAGTCGTAATAAGAAAATGCTACCAGAGAATCGAGCCTGTTTAATTTCACCTCAATATTGTTATCATCATTTTGTAATTCAAGGTTTTCTATCAAGTACCAGTTACCTGTCATTCCTTCACTTAGTGTGGCTTCAAGAACTCTAAAACTGTACATCCCAAATGAAATATCTACACTTCCAAAAATTAGGATATTTTCGGAATCTATTAGTCGGGCAGCAATCATTTTAAATCTGAACGGTGTTCTTCCATTGAAAATAGAAACTGGTTCAGCGTACCTTAAATCAAAATTCTTGTCGATAACCTGCACCCAGATATTACCGGAAATGAACTCAGCCTGACCTTTCCAAAAAATATATATATTATTTGAATCGTCCTTATCAATCGAAAAACTTTGGAGTCCAACCTGTTTTCCTTTATCCGTAACATTAATACTAATTTCTTCACCAAGTTGTTTAGTTAAAGTATTGTAATGGTTAAAGTGAACAAGTGAATCACTCCCGCCATATACGAAAGAAAATTCATTCGGCAGATGTGATATTATCTCATAGTGAAAATCCATCTGATTTCCGCTTCCGGTAAATAATAAAACTGGATCCCCTTGTATCGAAGAATTTAAATTATAAGCCACCCCTTTTACCTCGGTACTCCCCGAAGAAAGGTGTTCTGCAAAAGTGATGAATAAGTTGTTATTCCCGTCTTCGGTAACTTTTGTATTCGATAGTTTATTTGCATTCGAGGTATATATCATCAATGGTTCAACAAACAATTTTGCTCCGTCGTCATCGACTATTTGCATTTTTACAACAGTTGTATCACCAATAAGCCTGTTGAAAACAACACAATTCTGGTTGCGTGAAGTACGGGTATATTCTATTTCATCAGCCCGGATGAATTGCTGATTTGTAGTTATTATTTCCGGTTCTGTAAATGTCATTTGGTCGTAAGAGAAAAAATTTAACATGTTATATGTTGCATTTGCATTAGTTACATTCTGATAAAAATATACACCTCCCTCAACATTACTCAGGCTTGAATTGTAAAATTCAGAACCACCATTTTCAATAGAATCGGGGGGTGTAAAAACACCGGACGTATCAACTGTTGAATATTCAAGGGTATATTGATTACCTTGCACTTCTCGGAAGTAAAACAGATGAAAAATATCGCCGGCTGCAAATATTTTCGTATTAACTAACGCTTCCTGAGAATATATTTCCATATCATAATTATCAATCAACTCGTTGAAAAGAATATTGTATTTCTGAACAACCAAATTGTTGAATCCGTTAACCTTCGATGTTCGGAATACCCAAACATCGTTATTTTCATCCAAGTCATAAGTGAGATAAAAATTTACCGTGGAAGAAAATATGGCAGTTGACTGGGGAAGTAAAATCTGACCATTAGAGAGTTTATTCGTGAGATACCTGTATTCATTGGATTTGGCAGTAAATCCTATAAATAAATCTCCGTAATCATCAAATTTTAGCGTGGAATTATAATTTGGCTGAACCGAACCCGCATTAAAGGCTTTTGTCCCGCTTATTTCATTACCTTCAAAATCATAAGTTGCCACGTAGTAATAAACCGGACTTGTGGCGACAAACCAGCCAATGGCAAATTTTGAATCATAAATGGCTGTTTGAATACCACTCACGTTCGCGCCGGAACTATAAATTAGTTCTTCCTTAAGCAGATAATTTCCATCCGCATCCAATACATCTACTTTTAGATTATACGCAGGACCGTCATTCAAATACGATACTAAAGCAACACCATTTTCATTAATCGAAGTGGATATTTCTTTAATATTTTTATCCACTTCTAAAGTCACGCCTCTTTCGAATAGAACTTCACCTGATTCTGAAAAATACTTGTACCCGATTAATCTTTCACTTATATCATGATTAAACGTCCAAGCTACTATCGATCTCCCGGCAGCATTGTAAGATACGGAAGGCAGGTAGTTTCCCGGCTGAAGATAAGAGGGGTTATCCAAACTAACTTTCTCCACAACTGTACGTGTATAAATACTATCCGGTATCTGTGCCCAAATTGAAATCGTGAGAAAAACCAATAAAAATGTAATTTTTTTCAATATTGCCCCCGCAAAAAAGTTGAAAACTTCAGGTGAGATTGTCACCCCAATAAGGTTAAATCTATATTTTTAAGAATATGATTCTTTAATTCTTTATAATACAAAGAAATAAAGATATTTATTCGAGATTGTCAATAAAAATACCATCCCATTTTAATTGACCTGAAATTATTTAAGTAATTTGGTATTATATTTTTTTCAATTGAGGGAGAAATGAAAAAAACATTTATTGTGATATTTTATCTGTTTTCGCACATTTGTATCTCCGCCCAATGGGTCAACATAACTCCTGATATTCCCACCGTTTCACTCCGTGATATCGTCCGGCTCAACAGTTTACAGGTACTCGTCGTGGGTGATGATGGGTTTGTTTCAACAATGACTAAAAGTGGATATACTTTTGTTGAGGATACTGTTTTCGCAATTCAAACTGACAAAGACCTGAGGGCGTGCGATAGAATGGGAACTCAATATTTCAGGATTGGCGGTGAAGAAATAGTGATTTTATCATCAGATGCAGGCACAAGTTGGAACATTGTCGAACTCGAACCTGGGATTGTCATTAACCGAATTGCTTTTGAAGGAATAAATGAAGGTTACTTCTGCGGTCAAAATGGTGTCTGGGGTAAAACTCTCGATGGTGGGCTTTCGTGGGAAACGAGTATAATCTCAAACGTAAACCTGAATGATTTTGTCTTGAGCATTGCAAATGAAATTGTAGCTATTGGCGACAGCGGCACAATGCTTAAATCGACAGATAACGGCGAAAACTGGAGTCTGATTGATATCGGAATAAATACAGATATTACTTCAATTTCTATCAACGGCGCGGGCGAAGGTTTTATTACATCGAAGTCCGTTTATCACACTACAGATTTTGGAACTTCCTGGAACAAAATGGAGTCTCTGCCAATCGCTGATAGCACCTATGTATCGATTGCAAGCTACTTTTCTAACTACGTGGCTTTCGAGAATACAGGAAAATACTACAATTTTTCGGCATCAGATTCACTCCTGGAAGCGCAGGAAGTTAAAAAAGTTGAAGCTGTCACAAATGTTAAATATCTCGGCAATTCAATTACTGATGTTTGGGCAACAGGTTCCGATGAATATCTTGCCGGCTACAAAAACGGACTCCCTTTTCAACAAATGGAAATTGGAACCGAATCACGTTATTTCCACAAGGTGTTTACCTTTAATCCGGATTCCACAATCATTGTCGGCAAAAGGTTGTACTATTCTACTGATGCAGGCTTAACTTGGAATTGGCATAGTTTACCCAGAAAAAATGAATTGAGCCAAAAAATAAATATCTGTTTTACTGATTTCAATCACGGTATGTACGCGAAAGGGGCATATTTCGCTAGAACTTCAGACAGAGGAGTTACCTGGTCAGGCAGTTATCAGACAAATAATTATTCTGTTTTGACCCGTTCGCAATCCGGAACAATCTATAGATTATCCCACCGCATAGTCGAGTTTACAACTGATAACGGTGATACATGGAGTGTCATTAATGTTGAATCTATCCCTGAACAATATAGCTTCTCGAATTTATATACAAAATATGATAACTCTGTTTACTTGATTTCAAATTCGGACGCAGCAGTTTTTCATTCCACCAATCTGGGTGCGACATGGGAAATATATGAAACAGAAAATTTTTATGATTTGAATGAAATGAGTTTCGCTGACTCTTTAAATGGTATCATGACTGCAATTGAATACTTACCGGGTGGCCCTTACCAGACTAGAGGTCGCATATTTTTTACCACTGATGCTGGGCAAACATGGAATATCGCTTCTTATCCAAATGACAGCAGGTTAAACGGATTGATCCTTAGTGAAGATGGTCGGGGATTAGTAAGTGCATCCGACGGTTTATTGTACTCTACATCTGATTTTGGTGCTTCCTGGAATTTATCAGCGGAACAACCACAAATCAGCTTTGATGGTATAATCGCTGATAATTTAGGAAATATAACCGGTTACACATCAGGTACACCGTCAATTATGAAAAACACCGGATATCACTTCATTATCACTCATCAGGTTGCTGGTAAAAATTATCTTCCGGAAAAGTTTATTATTTCTCAAAATTACCCTAATCCATTCAATCCGGTCACAAAAATACAATTTTACTTACCTTCAAATGCTAACATAACATTTCAACTCTTCAATATTAATGGAGAAGTTATTACAAAAGAAGAAAAATATTTCTTAGCCGGAAGCTACGAATCTTTTATTGATGGATCAGTTTTGGCTAGTGGTGTTTATTTTTATAGAATCTCATTCAAGGGAGCTGATGGTAAAAATAATTCACGAACGATCAAGATGGTACTTTTGAAATAATATAATCCATCCAAATTTAAAAACAAAAAAGCCGTGTAACTTGTTTAATTACACGGCTTTTTGTTTCGTCGGGGCGGCAGGATTCGAACCTGCGACCTCCTGCTCCCAAAGCAGGCGCGCTGACCGGACTACGCTACGCCCCGATAAAGTTGCTTTCAATACAGATTGTAAATTTAATATATCACACAACTAAAGTCAATTAAAAATTATAATCAAACTACAAAAAAGGAGGCATCCGCTTTAACGAATGCCTCCCATAAAGTACTTCGAATCTTGTACTTTGAACTTTTTTACTTCATTAACATCATCTTTTTAACTGATGAATGTGATTTGTTGCCATCTACTGCCTTTAGCTCGATATGATAAAAATACATCCCCGAGGCGTAACCTGATGCTCTCCATTCAACCTCGTAATAACCTGTGTCCTGAACTTTATCAACCAACTTTTCAACTTTCTGACCAAGCATATTGTAGATTGTAATCACAACACTGCTTGCTTCCGGAAGCTGGTATTTAATCGTTGTACTCGGGTTAAACGGGTTAGGATAATTTTGAGAAACCTGGAAATCCTTTGGTGTGAAATCTACATCTATCTCGGTTTCAGCAATGTAGTTTTCCATACCGTCGAAATCTACCTGTTTCAACCTGTAATAAACAACCCCTTTAAATGAATTATCCTTGAAGTTGTCAACAAAAAGATAGTTATGTTTTTCAGAGGATGTTCCGTTACCATCAATAAATTTCAACGATTCCCACGTATCTTCTGTTTTACGCTGAACTTCAAATCCTTTATTGTTGGTCTCGGTGGCAGTTTCCCAATTTATGCTAACTGAATTATCAGTCGCTTCAACGGCAAAACTGGTTAGTTCAACCGGAATTGGTATATCAACCTGTGCCAAATTCGAGAATGCTGATACTGTATCCGCATTATACGCGAATACACGATAAGTGTACAATGCCAAAGGTTCAACTGTAGTATCGGTGTAAGTTGAAATATCGGCGATTACAGAATCAATCACCATGAATGGTTCTACACTTAACGAATCACCATCCTTTCTTTCAATTTTGAACCCTGTTTCATTATCTGAATTATCAATCCAGTTCATATCAACAGACTCATAATCCGGGGCAAATGCCATCAACTGTGTCGGAGCTGCGATTGGTCTGGCAACTACAGAAAGAACACCGGAAACATTCCCGGTACCATTCCAGAAACCACCACCATCAGTACTATAACCACCGTAGAAAGTTTCACCGTCAAATTCAAATCTCACTGCGTAAAAATAATTTCCGCGTGTTAGATTGCTTCCGATATATGCGGTATATACATCTGCTTCCCCACTATCCTCGGAATAAGCAGCGCTTACCCAGTTCGTCCAGCCGGAAGGATTAGTATTTGCCGCATTATATCCAACAGATGCAACAACTCCGCTTCCCTGACCCGCACCTGTAGTTAATCCATCGATTATAATTTTACCGGATACCATCACGGAATCACCCTTGAATATCTCAGCGTTCGCGGGTGATTCAAGGTTAGCAAAGCCAACAGAAAATGCAGTTGTAAAACTACGTGTGGCTGACCAGCCGCTCATTCCTGCTGTATTGATACTTTTTACTCTCCAGAAATATTCCGTGTCACCGTTGAGTGCCAACGTAACAGTTGTATCCATTAAAGTACTGTCGGCAACGATACCGGTAAAATCATTCACGGTTGAAACCTGTATCTGGTATTCCAGTGTATTTGCCGCCATATTCCAGACAAATGGAACATTCAATGGCAGATCAATTGCACCATCAAGTGGCGAAACGAGAGTTACATCACCCGGAACAACACTATTAATGTTTCCGTTTGTGTACATAACTTCAAGAGTGTTACCCTCAACATCGGCAAATTCAGTTTGGGATGTGTTTACTTCCAAATCTGAATAACCGCCAAGGTATAACATTTTTACCTCTGCCATAGTGCCGTTAAGTTGGTTGTAACCATCAAGATCATCCCATGCAATGATGATACTTCCGTTAACGCCATTTGCCAACGCTCCTTCAAGCTGAGGATCGAAACTTACAACCCTGCCCCACTGGAGAACCTCGGGATCGTAGTTTATATTTAGCGTGATTGCACCAACATTAACCATATTTTTAACAACAACAGGTATTGTTACGCTATCTCCAAATGCAGCAACCAATTCGGGCAGTATAACCTCTGCTTCAAGTGGTTCGGTGATACTAAATACAGCATCAGAAATGTCGAACAGATTCGTATTCGAAGCATCGATCACTTTTATCTTACACTGATCCGAAATTGCGAGAGGTACACTCCAGTTATAACTAAAGCCGGAAGTTGGATTTTCACTTGAGGTATTTACCTCATCCAGACCTTTTTTACCTCTTTTTTGAGCTTTGGTATTTATCGGGCCGGAATAATTTTCAACAACCGTGCTCCATGTTGCTCCATTATCGGAAGAAAATTCAATATTAAATAACGAAACAGCAACTCCAACCCATGATATGGATTGTGAAGTGCCCGCAGCATAACTTTCGCCGCCATTAGGAACCACAACAGCGATTGTTGCTGATTGTGTTATGGCAAAATAATTATCACTTTCATCTGTAAGTGCGGAATTTGTTTCATCGGTAATTCTAACTTTTACCTGTGTTTCTTCAACGTTAGGTATTTCCCAACTGTACGAACCTGATGTCGCATCAACGTTGTCTGCAATCAATACGTAATCCGTACCATCATTTATAGTATATTCAATTGTAAGAGTAGTTGCACCATCCTGCGCCCAAACAACATCCTCCATGTCACCGCCAAGGAATGTTTCTCCACCGTTGGGGCTTAACAATGTTAGATAATTATTTACTGACGAACTCACACTACCATTGATATATGTTGATTCAAGCGGGTTACCTTCCGTATCGGCTAATTCGGAAATATTCTCATTAAAAGTTAAATCCGTTTCACCGCCGCTGTACTCAAAAACCAGATCAAACAATTTACCATCGCCGATATTAGCTCCGGTAAATGTAGGACTGTCATCTGTCCACGAAACCAGAACTGCATCACCGTTAGTACTCTGGTTAATGAGTATCCCACCAGAAACTTCATCATTGATATTTGTTGCTTCAACAAAGTTTAGTATTAGCGAATTGTATTCAAGACGCAAGGTTATTGCACCAATGCCGTTAAAACTAAACACATCTACCGGAACGGTAACTTGTGTTCCCGGTTCACCCGTTACATCACCTGCCTGAACACTAAGCGGCAGCGGGATCGAGATATTAAATACAGCATCACTTACATCCGAAACTTCATCAAATTCAACAGAATTAATTCTTACTAATGCTTCCGTGGTGTTAACTTCCGGTACAGTCCATGAATATGAACCGGCAGAAGCAGCAACTTCCTGCTCAATTGGAAGCCAGTTTGTTCCATTATCGATTGAATACTCAAGATCAACCGAAGTAAGTCCCACATTAGTCCAGGTAATATTTTCTGTACTTCCCGCCAGCCAGTTTTCACCTCCATTAGGAGAGGTTACAGTTACCGAAGCGTTCAGATTTATACTGAATACCGCATCACTTTCATCTGTGATTAAAGAATTACTAACATCAGTAAGTTTAACCTTAACTTCCTCAGAGTTTGTATTTGGCAAGAGCCATTCGTATTCCCCTTCAGAAGCAGCGACATCATCGGCAATTAGCACCCAATCAGTTCCATTATTTAGCGTGTATTCTGCTTTTAACGTGGTAACTCCGCCGCTCGCCCACTTTATTGTAGTGTTCGAGTTTCCAAGTAAAGTTTCACCGCCGTTTGGCTGAAGCACAACGACATAATTACTCACACTGCTGGAAACAGAACCATCTACATAACTTGCCGCGAGAGGTTCACCGATTGTATTTGCCAGTTCGCTCGCGGAAACGTTAAAATCAAATCCTGTTGAGCCACCGGCATAATCAAATACTAGATCAAACAATTTACCATTGCCTATATTAGCACCCGTGAAAGTAGGACTATCATCCGTCCACGATACCAGAACAGCATCACCATTGACCGATTGATTAATCAAAATACCGGATTCAACTTCTGTATTGATATTCTGTGCTTCAACAAAAGTAAGAATTAATGGATTATACTCCATTCTAAGGGTTATAGCACCTATTTCATTAAATGCTGTAACATTAATGGGCATTGTAACCTGTGCACCCGGTATTCCTTCGATATCATCGGCAGCAACACTTAGCACTTCCGGTTCCAGAATTGAAAATACTGCATCAGAAACATCATTTAGTCCACTGTTAGTAACATCGGAAAGCCTTATTTTCGCAGCTTCCGTGGGTGTTTCAGGAACATCCCAGCTATAAGTGCCATCCGATGTGGTCGTGGCAATAACTTCAAGCCAGCTTGAACCATTATCTGTAGTATATTCTATTTTTACATCCGCAACACCGGCACTTCCCCAGGTAATATCATAACTTGTGCCTGCGGTTAATTGTTCGCCGCCATTGGGTGTTGTAACAGCCACAAATGGATTCACGATCGTGAAAACAGCATTACTTGCATCAGTCACAAGTGGATTTGTACTGCTGGTTATTCTCACCAAGGCTTCTTCCGTTGGGGTAGCAGGCACACTCCAGTTATAACTTCCTGCTGATGCAGTTATATTTTCTGCTACACTGCTCCAGTCGTTGCCATTGTTTGTTGAGTATTCAATGTTGATTTCATCCACGGCACTGCTTTGCCATGTAATTGAGTAGTTTTCACCTGAAACAAGCGTCTCACCTCCGTTCGGGGTGGAAACTTCAACTACACCCTCTGCAGAGATTGTAAATGTTGCGTCACTCACATCCATATCGGAAGTGTTATCAACATCGCTCACTCTTACAAGTGCATTTAATGTAGCCGGATTAGGTATTTCCCATGCATAACTTCCACTTGCAGCAGAAGATGCATTAACAACACTCCAATCAGTTCCGCTATTGGTCGAATATTCAATTTTTACATTAGTTATGTTATAAGTTTCATAAGTAATATTTTCTGTTGTACCTATTTCCCATATTTCACCACCATTTGGGGCAGTTAACATTACAGGGTAAGGTTCAATTGTTCCATCATTTAAAGTGATTGAAAGAGTATTCCCTATCTCATCAGAAATTTCACTTCCGGTTTGATCAAAACTGACCTGTTTTGCACCGTCAGCAGGGGTACCATTATAAGTAAAACCAAGATTGAACAAGAGGTCATCTTCAATGGTAACACCGTTCAAATCATCCCACGCGAAAGTAAATACACCATCAACAGCATTAGTTAAAGCTGAAGAAAGATTTGTATTAAGGTCTTCAACCCCAAGATAGGAGAAAACATCGCTGTCGAAGTTGATTTTAAGCGTGATTGCCGAAACATTGTAGAGATATTTTCCGCTCACGGGAACAAAAATTTCTTCTCCCGGATTTAATCTGTCAAGATCACCGATAGTAAGTTCAATATATTTAACTGCGAACGCAGCATCACTCATATCAGTAATTGTACTATTCTCCGCATCAGTCACACGTACAAACATGTTTTCACTCTGGATGTCGGGAACAGTCCAGTTTACACCTGAGTTAGTACCACCGGCGCTTATACTCGTCCAGTTGCTCCCGCCGTCAGAGGAATAATCCACATCAAACATGAAAACACCATCAGATTCCCAAGTAATCTGATGCTCGGAACCGGGAATATAAGTTTCACCACCATTAGGAGAAGTGACCGTAATTGAAGGAAGTGAAATAGAAAAGACCGCATCACTTACATCTGTAACGGCAGCGTTTCCGGTATCAGTCACTCTGATAAGGGCTTCACTTGTAACACTATTTGGAACAGTCCAGTTATAACTTCCGCTTGATGCAGTTACACTTGCGGCAACTTCACTCCAGTCAATTCCGTTATTAGTCGAAAGTTCAATTTTTACATTATTAATGTTTATTGAATTCCATGTGATATCATGAGTTGAACCAACAAGATAATTTTCACCACCATTGGGCGAAGTTATGCTGACAGTTGGTTGTTCAGCAATGGTAAAAACAGCATCACTTACGTCTGAAAAGACCTCGCCTCTTGCTGGACTTGCATCCGTTATTTTTACCAAATTCTGATTCCCTGTAGAATTAGGTACACTCCAGCTGAATGTTCCTGCAGAAGCGTCCGTACCACTCTGGATAGTACTCCAGTTTGAACCGTTATCTGTAGATAACTCAATATCGATCAAAGAGATATTATATACTTCCCAGGTAATATTTTCAGAATCACCCACCTGCCAAATCTCTCCGCCATTTGGAGCATTAAGGAGTAGGGGATAAGGCGAAATCGAACCATCTGTATAATTAGTCTGTAAAACATTACCAAATATATCGGATATTTCTGTCTCCACCTGATCAAATGTAACATTCGTCACACCATCCCCGGGTGTTCCGGTATATGTAAAATTAAGGTCAATAATTTTATCAGATGTGATCGTTGTACCGTTGATATTCGACCATGCTATGATTACCACACCATCAGATTCATTAACTGTAGCTGTACTAATCTGGGAATTCAGGTTTTCATAACCATTATAAACCAGTGTTGAATTACCGGAATTAACTTTTATTGTTAATGCTCCAACATTCATGAGATTTGAACCATCAACCCGCATTGTAACAGCTTCACCTTGAGTAATATTCGTGAAGTTATTCAACGATAATGCCACATTATATATTGAAAAAGAGGCATCACTTTCATCGGAAATTAATTGTGCCGTATCATCCGATATTTTAACTATCGCGTTTGTACCTGCAAGCCCCGAAGGAACCATCCAATCAAAACTTCCGTCACTCGGTGTTGAAGCAGAAATCTCATTCCAATTTGTCCCATCATCGGTAGAGTATTCAATTTTAACATTAGTAACACCGGTACTCTCCCACTGAATCTCCTGCTGCCCGCCCGGCACGAAAATCTCTCCGCCATTTGGTCGTAAAACACTAACAGATGGAACTATAATACTAAATACAGCATCACTAACATCAGTTATGGATGAGTTTTCAACTGCGCTAAGCCTTATTAATCCTTCCGATGTTGCGCCGTTAGGAACTGTCCACTCGTAAGTTTCTGCACTTGCTGCAACCGAGGCAGCTACCTCGTTCCAATTCGTTCCGTTATTCGAAGAGTATTCAATCTTAAGATTAGTAACCCCGCTGCTGCTCCAGGTAATATTTTGAGTTGAACCCTGCAGCCATTCTTCGCCTCCGTTTGGAGATGTAATATTTATCAGGGGTTGTTCCGTGATCGAAAAAACAGCATCACTCCGGTCGGATACAGAAGTATTCGCGTTATTACTTATTCTAACCAACACTTCATCAGATGGCTCATTTGGAACACTCCAACTATATGTGCCGCCATCTGCGGATAAACCGCTTTCGATAGAAACCCAATCGGTTCCGTTATTTTTAGAATATTCTAAATCTAACTGACTAATCTGATATGTTTCCCAAGTGATGTTTTCATTACTACCTGCCTGCCAAACTTCCCCGCCATTAGGAGCAGTTACCAATATTGGGAAAGGCTCAACATATCCGGCGGTGTAGTTTGTTGTGAGCGGGTCGCCCAGCTCATCTGAAACACCACTATTGGCATCAAAAGCCAGGTCTGCCTTACCATCGGCGGGTGTGCCTTGGTAGGTAAATTGTAAATCAAGTAGTTTAGTATTTCCGCTATTAATCGCAGCAAGTCCCAGCCAGTCAACTGTTACCTGGCCCCCCTCAAAACTTATAAGAACATCGTCTGAAATATCGGGACTAACATTTATCGCACTTCCGCCTGTAAGCACGGAGTTATCATAATTAATTACAAAAGTAAAACTTCCAACATTATTAAAATTCTCAACATTTAACGGCAATGAAATAACCGCGCCATTTTCAACATCACTCTCGTTACCAAGAATCACATTGATATCCTGCGCGAATAGTCCTCCGGATAGTGCAATTGTTAAGAACAGAAAAAGTAATTTTTTCATAAACTTTCCCGCTTTATTTAGCAACTAAAAATTTTCCGCTAAAACCTTTTTGAAATTTTGTTTTTCCTGTTGGTAAAAACATGTAAAAATAAACCCCGTTCGAGATCATGGAAAGATCGAATCGAAAATTACCGGTATCTTCATCAATAAACTTTTTCAAAATCATCTCTCCTGTTACGGAAAATATTTTCAATTCACCTCGATAAATATTATTTCCGAAACTAAAAATTACTTTATTTTTCCCGGGATTGGGATATAGCGAAAAACCGGCATCACCGGTTTGCTCTTTAAAATTTGATATCCCGCTAACTCCACCATCCACGTACTCAACATTCATAACATTACCGAGGGTATCCGCGATTTCACATTCATCAGAAAATTTTAGCGCGGGTGTACCACCGGTATAATTGAGTTTAAGATAAATTAAAGTATCAGTGAGAAAATCCACCCCTGTAAAGTTATCCCAAGAAAGTAGAAAGTAATTATCATTAAAATTTTGAAAACTTCCGGATAATTTTTCGTTTAACTTTTCATACCCCGTGTAAGTCAACCCTGTTTCAATAAATACTTTTAGAGTAACAGCCCCAACACCACTAAGGTTTTTTGCCACAACAGGAACGGTAAGTTCTCCGCCCGCGGAGCCAACCGAGGGTATACTTACCCTGGCGGTCTGAGCATAAAAACTTACCGTTATAAATAATAACAATATGTATTTGTAAAAACTCCACATAATTTATGAGAGGGTCGGCGAACCGACCCATTCAAAATTATTTAAGCAGGATCATTTTTTGTGTTTTTACAAACGTCTGATTTTCCGATTTAGCGTATATTCGGTAGAAATAGATACCGCTTGATACATTTGCAGCATGCCATTCAACCTTGTAAGAACCCGCTTTCTGTTCCTGATCCATCAATTGAGCAACTTTCTCACCAACTGTATTGTAGATTTCTATCATCACATTACTCTTTGAGGGAAGATCATACTCGATAGTTGTACTCGGGTTGAACGGGTTAGGATAGTTCTGACGTAAAGAGAAATCAGTAGGTTTAACCACTTCCACACTGAATGCTGCTACAGATGGATCGGTAATCTTACCTTCTGCGTTAGCAAACTCGGTGTAAGAACCAAGATTAAGTTGTAAAGTGGAACCTGCCTCAAATTTAGCAGTAGGTTTAAATCTTAAAGTCATGAGCGCGTCATCTGCATTAAGTTTTAATGCTTCAAGGTCTGCCCATGCAACTGTAACTTTCCCGTCGATATCATTATAAAGAGCACCCTCACCGGCGAAATTAACAGCAGTAAGTTCTGCCAATTCACGCGGATATTCAAACTGGAATGTTACTGCGCCAAGTTCGGTTGCACTTTTTACAACTACAGGAACTTCAAACTCTTCATTTACATTAACATCAAGTTTCCCAGCCATTTGAATAGCTGTAAATTCAGCTTCTTTTGCAAGTGTAGGTGAATAGGAACCATTCACGTCACCATAACAAATTCCTGCAAAATCCTGAACCACATCATCACCATTCATGTTTATCGCCGGTGATTCAAATGCCCAATCTCCTGCCGGGAAAGTTGTGATCAACTGTACAACTCTTCTTCTAACTACAAGAGCATCTGTACTGTTTACACTGGAAGAAGCATTAACATCGGCTGCTTCCAGCTTAAGTCCTTCAAGTGTAATTAACTGAACAACATGGCGTCTTATTAAAAGCGCATCAGTAGAGTTTACACCACCCCATGTATTTTCACTTGAAGCTTTAACCACATATTCACCATTTGCAACATCAGTGAATGTATAATTACCATCAGCATCAGATGTTGTTTCTGCAACCATATTTTCATTCTGGTACAAGTAAACTGTAACACCTGCCAATGGAGTATTCGAGCTATTATCATAAGTTACAATACCTGTAACCATGAATGTAGAAGGGAGTATTGAGAAAACCGCATCACTCTCATCATACACGTTTGCATCAGAAGAATTTGCAACACGCACCAAAACATTATCCGAAGGTGTTTCAGGAACTGTCCACATATAATCACTTCCGGTGGCATTGTCAACAATTGTTTCCCATGAAGTTCCACCATCAACGGAATATGTAAGATTTACCATGTCAAAACCGTTCGTCACCCAGGTAATTTCATACTGGTCACCTGCATTCAATTCTTCACCGCCGTTAGGAGTAAGGAGGCGGATTGGAGCAAGTGATACACTACCATCAAAGTACGTTACTGTAATAACCTCGCCAAGAACATCAGATACTTCACTTCCGGCGGCATTAAATGTAATTGCACTTTGCCCTGAAACATATTCAAATTTAAGATCGAACAATTTGGTTTCACCAAAATTCACTCCCTGCAGTGTATTATCAACCCAGGAAATAAAGATTGAACCGTCAGAACCATTAACAAGCGCACCGTTGAACATTGGGTTAACGTTTGCCAGACTAACAAAGTTTAAAGCCAAATCATCATAACCCATTTCTAAGGTTACAGCTCCAACACCATTAAAATCTGTCACATTTACAGGTACATAAACCATATCGCCGGGTAATCCTTCAACATCACCCGCGGTCATGGTAACCGGTTCAACTACTGTAATTATCGAAGTAACTTCATCACTTAACAAACCATCAGATACAGTAACGGTAAAAGAATGTTCATCAAGCTGGTCAAGAGAAGGTGTCCATGTGAAAAGTCCTTCAACCAAAGTTGCACCAGATGGAAGATCGTCGCTTGTAAAAGTTAGATCATCATTTTCATTGTCAGTTGCCGTGTACTGGAATGTAAATTCAAATCCGGCTGGAATTGTTACCTGATCGATAAAGTTTACAAATTCAGGAGCGGTATTTCCCAATGTAGTAACATTCGCTACGTTACTATAATCAGAAGATACATCGCCTGCAACTGCTTTAATCCTGTAATTATATGTTGTAAACTCTGGTACGGTTTCATCTGTATAGGTTGTTGTGTTAGGATCGAGGGTGGCAATTTCTTCATAAGCCTCTGTAGCCATTTCTCTTTCAACTACAAACCCTGTTTCATTATCACTATTGTCAACCCATGCTAAATTTACCGAACCAATTGCTACAGCTTCGGCTGTAAGCTCACTCGGAGCATTAACGGTAACAACCGTACTTCCGAAAACAACTTCAATATTTAGTTGTGTTAATGCGGCATTAGTTACGGTTAATTCATGTGAACCCGCACCAAAAGTTTCATTAACAATCACACCACCAAAAGCATCACTAAAAGTAACACTCACGTTTGCAGGGACGACAAAATTCAGGTACAATCCTGTTGCGCCCTCACCAAGCTGCCATTTTAATGTGTAATTTTTGGTTCCGGTATAATTAACATCACCCAAACGGTAATCAATTAATGAACCTATCGTACTTTCGGGAAGTATAAATCTTGAGTCAAAAACTCCTGCCGGAGGAAGCGGAGGAAGTTCTGCTTCGCCAAGTGCAGCGTCAATTCCGTCTGTAGCATCGGGATGAATACCAAAACTATGCTGAACATTGCCCACACCACCATCCTGAATTGTTAATGGGATTACTACTTCGTCACCTGTTGGTGAGGTTAAAGTTGTAACTGTTGCAACATTGGAATAATCTGTTGATACATTATTCACAATAGCTTTAACCCTGTAATTATAAGTAGTACCTTCAGCTACAGTTTCATCAGTGTAAGAAGAAGTGTTGGGATCAAGAGTGGCAATAACTTCATAAGCTTCAACTGCCATTTCCCTTTCAACCACGAATGCTGATTCGTTATCGCTGTTATCTGACCATGCCAGATTTACCGAACCAACTACAACAGCCTCAGCAGTAAGATTAGTTGGTGCAATGCTATTACCTAATGTTGTAACATTTGCAACGTTACTATAATCAGAAGATACATCGCCGGCTACAGCTTTAACTCTGTAATTATAAGTTGTAAACTCTGCAACTGTTTCATCCGTATAGGATGTAGTATTCGGATCTAAATTAGCGATAACTTCATAGGCATCAACACCCATTTCTCTTTCAACAACAAAACCGGTTTCGTTATCACTGTTGTCATTCCAGCTAAGTTCAACTGCACCCACAACTTCTGCGAGAGCAGTCAAATCACTCGGGGCATTAACGGTAACTGTTGTAGAACCATACTGAACTGTTATTAGCAGTTGAGTTAAAGCGTCATTTGTCACGGAAAGTTCATGGGTACCAGGTCCGTATGTTTCATTTACTAGAACACCGCCAAACGGGTCCTGGAAATTTACTTCAACATTAGCAGGTACCGTGAAATCAAGATAGTATCCGGTGTTTCCATCACCAAGTTGCCATTTTATAACATAAGATTTTGAACCGGTAAAGTTTACATCACCAGTCCTGTAATCAACGAGAGAAGCTAGTGAGTTACCCGGAAGTATAAATCTGGAATCAAAAACACCAGCCGGAGGAAGAGGAGGAAGCTCTGCCTCACCAAGGGCTGCATCAATGCCGTCGGTTGCATCGGGATGCAATCCGAAACTCATGTCAATGTTGCCTACACCACCATCCTGCACGGTAAGTGGAATGATTACTTCATCTCCTGTGGAGGGAATAAGAGTTGTAACGCTGGCTACATTAGAATAGTCAGAAGACACATCATTAGCTACAGCTTTAACCCTGTAATTATAATTTGTACCATTTGCAACACTGTTATCTGTATAGGTAGTTACATCCGCACCAAGGTTGGCAACAACCTCGTAAGCATCTGTGACAGTTTCTCTTTCTAGAACAAAACCTGTTTCGTTATCGCTGTTATCGCTCCAGTTAAGTTCAACTTCACCGACCACCATCGCCTGCGCGGAAAGATCGGAAGGAGCATTAACTGTTACACCACCACCTAAATCATAGGTTGCGGTTATATTAAGTGAAGTCAAAGCAGCATTAGTTACATTAACTTCACCCGGACCTGCTTCAAAGGTCTGATTTACAATTACACCACCAAAAGCGTCCATGAATAACAATGTTACACCCTCGGGAACCGTAAAACTAAGTTTGTAACCGGAACCGCCTTCACCAAGCTGCCACTGAATTTTATGGGTAAATGAAACTAATGAAGTACCATCAGCCTGTCTAAAATCTTTATTTACCGGAGTATTGGTACCGATGACCAATCTTGTGTCAAAAATACCTGCCGGGGGGGGAGGCGGTAATTCGGCTTCGTCGAACATAATGTCAATACCGTCGGTTGCTTCCGGATCGATACCAATATTTACTGTAAAATTGCCTGCTGCGTTGTCTGTTGCATTTAGTGCTATGTTTACCAAGGGTTCCTGACCCTGGGCAAATAGCATAAAGGGGATTAGAAAAGATAGCGCTAATAGCTTTTTAAGCATTGAACCTCCTTATATAATTAAACGATATTGAATCTCATAGATTATTATTGTTTTAGTTTAAATAACATAGGTGAATATTCCTATTAATTATAAAGTTTGCCGTGACATGGTTCACAATAATTTGATTTAATATAACAGGAATAAATAAATAAGATAAAAATTAGATTTTTTGTGCTGAAAGTAGTCTTAAAGTGATTTCATTGACGGAATTTTTAGTAAGTTCTTCAAGTGTACCGTCATCAATTATTTTACCGGAATCAATTACAATAAACCTTTCGCACAATTTTTCTAAGTATTCAATTTCATGTGAGATACAAATAAGGTGCACGTTAAATTGCTCGCAATAATTACGCAAAAAAACGGATATGTCAGTTTTATAACTATTATCCTGTGCTGAAAATGGCTCATCAAGAATCAGCAAATCGGGTAAAAACAATAATTGTCTTCCTATTGCAACCCGTTGTCTTTCACCGCCGCTCAACTCTCCCGCTTTTTTGTGTAAAAATTTTTCTTCAAAACCGAACTTATTTCTTAATACCTTATATCGTTCGTCGAAACTTTCCTTCGTCGCTGTAACCGCTTTTACTTCCAGCAACTGTGCTTCTACTGTACGGTACGGATTTAGTATATAAAAAGAATTCTGGTATACAATTCCGATTTTTCTATTTTCAGGTAAAATATCCAATTTTCCCGCGGAAGGAGTAACATCACCGGCAATCATTTTCGCAAGTGTGGTTTTACCACCACCGGAAGGACCAATAATCGCAATAAACTGTTGTTGAAGCTTTAAATTGATATTATGTAGAATGTAATTATTTTGAACATTAATTAAAAGTTTAAACTTCTCGGGTGCATAATAAATATTATTAAAATTTATTAACATTAGTCAATTTTTATAATTTTGTTGGAAATCATGGCTGCAAAGGGTTTATCCTGGGTTACGATAATAAATGTTTTTCCCTTTTCGCTCAAAGATTTAATCATAGATGAGAGTCTTTTTATCGAAATGGTATCTAACGCCGATGTGGGTTCATCCAGCAAATAAACTTCCTTATCCAGCGCAAAATTTAAAGCAATTTGAAATTTCTGAGCCATACCGCCACTTAGTTCATAAGGAAAATACTTTCCAAAGTTTTCATATCCTGGGAAATCAAGCTGCTCCAGAAAATACAACAATTTATTCTCTTTTGGTAAAAGATTCAGGTAGTAGGAAAGTTTTTTTAACGGGTCTAATGAAGAATGAGGGTCCTGGAAAATAATTCCCATAACATTATTTCTTATAAATGCGGTTTCTTCCGGGGAAAGTAAGGAATAGTTCAAATCTCCCCAACATATATCTCCTTCAACAATAAAATCATCGTCCAATAAAAGGGCGATGGCTTTAAG
>Ga0070729_10003225_pt1 | contig 19375 bp, 13 predicted proteins | sample tdDd472_FD_66725 | JGI IMG/M metagenome (GOLD analysis project Ga0070729, IMG submission 66725) | Marine sediment microbial communities from the Atlantic coast under amendment with organic carbon and nitrate - tdDd47.2 | ecosystem: Environmental > Aquatic > Marine > Coastal > Sediment | place... | reverse complement strand
TGGCGCTTAAAGCACCGGGTACTTTACAACACTCTTTGCAGGTGGCTAACCTATCGGAGGCTGCGGCCAGAAGGGTAGGGGCTAATCCTTTATTGGTGAAAGTAGCTGCCTTGTATCACGATATTGGCAAGACAGATAAACCAGCCTTTTATATCGAAAACCAGAGTGGTAAAAACCCACATGACGATATCTCAGACTTAGAAAGTGCCAAAATTATTATTAGGCATGTAACGGAAGGGGTTAAAATGGCTTCGAAGGCTAAATTACCTCGCGTATTGATTGATTTCATCAAGTCTCACCATGGAACGACCCGGGTAGAATACTTTTATCGAAAACACTTAGCGGCTCATCCTGAGCATAATTTTGATGAAACGCTTTTTGTCTATCCCGGTCCGCTCCCCAAATCCAAAGAAGAAACTATTCTAATGATGGCCGATTCGGTAGAAGCTGCTTGTAAAAGTTTGAAGAATCCTACAGAGAAAAATTTAATGGATTTGATCGATAAAGTGATCGAAGGAAAGATTACTCATGGTCAGCTGGAGGAATCAGAAATGAACTTCAAAGAGTTGGAAGCCTGTCGACAAGTTTTCAAGCAAGTGATGAAGTCCGTTCATCATGTAAGGATAGAATATCCGGACGACAAAGAAGGGGAAGGAGAAGAAAAGGAAGAAAATACAGAAGATAAGAACTAATACTTTCTTGCTGTGTTACTTCCCTATGGGAACACACAGCAAGAAAGCTTATATGGTGTCGCAAACAGGCTTTAAGCAGCTGCTGGAGTCGTTGCTCTTTTCCTCAATACGACATATTCGTAAATGCCAAATAGTACAGCACTGTAGACCAGGTTGCCTACTAGCGTGTTTCGAAAAAATGGAATACCCGCAATATAGCTTTGGAGTAATCCGTTAAAATCCTTGGTGTAAATGGGGTCGGCTATCATCGAGGCAAAATTGGTCACTAAGAAGAAAAGTACCGCCGCCAATGTTGCTGTACCCAAAACACGCAATGTGTTGACTTTCTTGAGGAATAGCCAACCCAATACCACGATGAGTGCTAGGCAAAGGTAGCCAGCAGGATAGCCCATCCAGCTAAAGCCTTGGTAATATTCTGGGTATTGTTTGGCATAAACCAAGTTGTTTAAGGCTATATCACTACCCCACCAGGCTATCAAAGGAATTAGCAAAGCCCAGTGCTTTTGGGCAAAATAAGCCGCTCCAAAAAGGGCAATGGCACCTAGCGGCGTAAAATTGGGTGGGTGTGGAATAAAACGACTCAATGCAGCTAGAAAAATCATCAAAATGATCATTCCTGTTTGCAATTTTAAATTATTCTTCATGTCTGTCATATAGATGATTCACTGCAAAAATAACCAAAATATTATTTGTAGTTTAGCGGCAACAATCTAAAAGCTTTTAAAAGTCAGTTAAAGCCCTGCTGGCCAAATATTTATTCTATGAAGTTTTTCAAATTACCCTCGACGATACTCCTTTTTTGTGGAATATCTCTTGCATGTATTGCACAACCTGATAGATGGCAACAGAAAATTGCCTATCAAATGAATGTTGACTTTGATGTGAAAAAGCATCAATTCTCCGGCACCCAAACTGTTACTTACCACAATAATTCCCCAGAAGTTTTGGACCGTGTTTTTTATCATTTATACTTCAATGCCTTTCAGCCAGGAAGTATGATGGACGTTCGTTCTCAAAATTTACCTGATCCCGATCGTAGAGTGGGGAATAGGATTTCTAAGTTATCAGAAGATCAAATAGGTTATCATAAGGTTCTTTCCCTCAAGCAAGATGGAAAACCCGTACAATATGAAGTGGTAGGAACGATATTGGAGGTCAATTTGACTTCACCCATCCAGCCGAACTCTAAGACCACCTTCGAAATGACTTTCGAATCTCAAGTACCGGTGCAAATTCGCAGATCTGGCCGTGACAATGCCGAAGGAATTTCCTATTCCATGGCACAGTGGTACCCTAAAATGTGTGAATATGATTACCAGGGATGGCATGCTAATCCTTACATCGGTAGAGAATTTTACGGTGTCTGGGGCGATTTTGATGTCACGATTGCCATTGACAAAGACTATGTAGTAGCAGCTACTGGTTACTTGCAGAATCCAGCCGAGATTGGCCATGGTTATGAGGAGGAAGGGATGAATGTAAAGCAAAAAGGTAAAAAACTCAAGTGGCACTTTGTGGCCCCCAATGTACATGACTTTTTGTGGGCCGCTGATCCCGACTATACGCACGATAAGTTGGAGCGTGAAGATGGCTTAGTTCTTCACTTCTTTTACCAAAAAAATGATAATACCGAAGATGCCTGGAGCCGATTACCTAAGGTGATGGACAAGGCATTTGATTATATCAATGAGCATTTTGGACAGTATCCGTACAAACAGTATTCCTTTATTCAAGGTGGAGACGGTGGTATGGAGTACCCCATGGCTACCCTGATTACGGGTGAACGTTCTTTTCCTAGTTTGGTAGGCGTTTCTGTACATGAATTGATGCACAGTTGGTACCAAATGATTTTAGGAACCAACGAAAGTCTATATGCTTGGATGGATGAAGGTTTCACTTCTTATGCTTCTGGCGAAGTTTCCAATTTTTTGAAGAAGGAAGGTCTTTTGCCGGGCCGCGTTTCTGAACGCCCCCATGCTGGCTCGACTATCGGCTTTGCCAATTTTGCGAAGAGTGGCATCGAGGAGCCCTTAAGCACCCATGCAGATCATTTCCAAACAAATAGTGCTTATGGCACAGGTTCTTATACAAAAGGTCGTTTATTTCTAAGTCAGTTGGGGTACATAATTGGAGAAAAAGCCTTGGCTCAAACGCTATTGGATTATTTTGAGACCTGGAAATTCAAACATCCCAATTCGAATGATTTTGTGCGGATGGCAGAAAAGGCTTCTGGCCTAGAATTGGACTGGTATCGAGAATATATGGTCAACACCACCCATATGATTGATTATAGTATCAAATCTGTTAGCAAGTCAGGAAATGGGACAGAAATTGCACTGAGTAAGGACGGCGTTATGCCAATGCCAGTTGATGTAGTGGTTACTTACAAAAACGGGAAAAAGGAATTGTTCAATATTCCACTGCGAATTATGAGAGGGAACAAACCGGCTGAAAATGCCGATATGCCCCAGAAGGTATTAGAGGATTGGCCTTGGACACATCCAGAATATTCATTTAATTTGCCTGTCGAACCGAATGAGATAGAGAAAGTGGAGATTGATCCAACGATTCGAATGGTGGATGTTAATCGCGATAATAACGTATACCCCAAACCATAGGAGTTGTTTGATCAACTTCAAAATCAAAGAGAAACAGAAATAATCATCTTAAGCTGGGTATAGATCAATAAAAATCTTGTGTGGAAACTTTTTTTCGAGTCTTATTGATTCGTGAAAGACAGCTTCCTATTGCTCTATTTGGGCATTAGAAGCCTGTTGCCCAAAATTAAAATGCATGAAAGTACTTCAACTCTGCAAGAAGTTTCCCTATCCATTAAAAGATGGGGAATCCATTGCGGTAAACAGCTTAAGTAAAGCCCTATCCGACCTTGGGGGTGAGATCACCCTTTTGGCAATGAATACGACTAAGCACTTCTATAATCAGGGGCGGACGATGCCCATGGCCCTTGATCATTATAAAACTATACACACGGTCAAGGTGGACAATCGAGTAAAGCCGATTGATGCGTTATCCAACCTATTCTCCGGTGATTCCTACCATATCTCTCGCTTCATTTCTCTGGCCTTCAAGGAAAAATTAGCCCAACTCCTAAAGGAAAAGGACTTTGATGTGATCCAATTGGAGACGCCCTATTTGGCACCTTATATTCCATTGATCCGCCAATATACGGAGGCACCTATTGCGATGCGGGCCCATAATGTGGAGCATGAAATTTGGCAACGGATTACCTATAATACCTCCTTCTTTCTCAAAAAGTGGTACCTCACTCACCTTACTAAGAAGTTGAAGGAGTATGAATTAGCACAGTTATCCTATTATGATTTGCTCATAGCCATTACCCAAAGAGACTTAAATACCTTCCGGCAGTTGGGTTTTAAAAAACGAGCACTCGTTACGCCCATTGGACTTGACATGGATCAGTACGAGGCCGATTTTAGTAGTTATGAAAAGCCTTTATCTATCAGTTTTATCGGGTCCTTGGATTGGATGCCTAACCAGGAGGGGATCAAATGGTTTTTAGAAAAAGTATGGACAAAAGCATCCAAGGACATGCCACAGCTGAAGTTGCATGTGGCGGGAAGAAATACGCCTGAGTGGCTGAGCAAGATGAAGAGTCGGCATATTGTTGTACATGGCGAGGTGCCTGATGCGGCGGACTTCATTAACCAGCATAGTGTGATGGTGGTACCTCTTTTGTCGGGTAGTGGTATGCGAGCTAAAATTCTGGAAGGAATGGCCCTGGGGAAAGTGGTGATTTCTACCAGTCTAGGATTGGAAGGAATCCCCGCTGAGCATAGAAAGCAAGTCTTAATTGCTAATACACCGGCTGAATTCATTCAACAATTGCAGTTTTGCCACCAAAGATCAAGCGGACAGCTGCTGCAAATGGGAATAGAAGCGCAAGAATTTACCCACAAAAATTATGATAGCCAGGAAACGGCACATGCTTTGATGAAGACTTACCAAAGTTTGACCGTTGGTGTGCTTTGACCATGATGTTCTTATTACAGTTTGTCTTTTGGCTTAGCCTAGTACTTGTGTTACATACTTATCTGTTTTATCCACTATTATTGAATTGGCTGGGACGAGATACGCCAGCTCATGCTACCTTATTTGCACGCAAAGCGGAATTACCCCAGGTATCGGTGCTGATGGCCTTACACAATGAGGAGAGCGTTGTGGTGCAAAAAATAGAGAGCCTGCTGGCTCAAGATTATCCCCAGGATAAAATCTCGTTCTTTTTGGGGTCGGATTGCTCTGTTGATCAGACCAATGCCTTGATTCAAACCTATGCCAACAAATATCCACAGATACATTTCTTTCCCTTTCAAAATCGGCAAGGCAAACCGGGAGTGATCAATTTCCTGGCCAGGGAAGCGGAAGTCCTGCATCCTATCGGTGCTGATCATGTGTTTTTGATCACAGATGCGAATGTTATGCTGGCGCCCTCTACTGTTTATCATTTAGTTCGGCACTTCAAAGATGAAGCTATAGCCATAGTCGATGCCCATATGATTCACACAGGCATGAAAAAGGATGGTATTTCTCATTCGGAAAACCAGTATATCTCAACGGAGGTGAAGTTGAAGCACCTAGAGGGTAAAGTATGGGGCAAGATGATTGGTCCCTTTGGAGGCTGTTATACGATCCGGTCGGACTTTTTTACGCAAGTACCATCCAACTTTCTCGTTGATGATTTCTTTATCACCATGCAAGCCTTCGAGAAAGGAGGCCAAGTAATCAATGACTTGGAGGCGGTGTGCTATGAAGCCGTTTCGCATGACTGGCGGGAAGAATTTCGGCGAAAATCGAGAATTTCAACGGGCAACTTTCAAAACTTATTCCTGTTTTCGCATTTGTGGTGGCCACCGATTCGGCCTTTGGCTTTTGCCTTTTTTTCGCACAAAGTATTGCGTTGGATCACTCCTTTCTGCATTGTGTTTTTAGCCATAAGCACGATCTTCCTAGCAATGGGAGGAAATTCCTTCTACCAAGTGATCCTAGGGGTGACCCTGCTCGGTGCCATCCTGCTACCGATACTGGATCTTAGCTTGACTTACCTGAAAATTAATGTTATACCAATCCGACACATCCGCTATTTCCTACTCATGAATGCAGCTCTATTGCTCGGTTTCTTCAGATATATCAGAGGAGTGAAAAGTAGTATCTGGGAACCGCCTAAACGCAGTTAGGAAAGCAGAAGTTGCTTAGGCTAGCGCATCATTGAATGAGGTATACCTAAGTTGGAATTATCTGGTGATCAATCAGCACAAGAAAACAATTGTACGCAGCTTACTAAAGTAATGATCAAAAAATAACGCAGTATAGCACCAAAATCTCTATCTCAAAATGCGGAGCTTATTCTTTGTCCATTACTAAGCCAAAAGGTCAGGTGCAAATTGATTATTTATCAGTACCTTTAGATGACCAGAACCCTTTATATGAAAAAGTGCCATAGCTTAGTTTCGATAGGGCTAATTATGCTTTGTAGTGTACTCGCCCTTTATTCTTGCCAAGAACATTCCTCCAATAAAATATCTGTGGAAGAGACCGAAAACAGGAATATTCGCACTTCAGATCCTTTGTCAGCAGAAGAGGAAAGATTGTCCTTGCATTTGCCTCCAGGTTTTGAGGCACAATTATTCGCAGCTGAACCCGATATAGCCAAGCCACTTAATATGTCTTTTGATGAGAGGGGGCGCATGTGGGTAACGCAGTCTTACGAATATCCTTTTGCAGATACAACGGGTGTTGGAAAAGATAAAATATCCATCTTAGAAGATACAACAGGAGATGGTAAAGCCGACAAGATCACCGTTTTTGCAGATTCCTTGAACATCCCTATTGGGATTCAAGTCGTTCCAGGAGGAGTAATTGTCTACAGTATTCCTAATATTTGGTACTTGATGGATCACGACGGAGACGACCGTGTAGATGAAAGAAAAATCTTGTACACTGGATTTCAATATAAAGACACACACGGCATGGTCAACAACTTCGTTCGTTCTTGGGATGGGTGGATACATGCTGACCATGGCTTTTCGAATACATCAACAGTAGCTGGCACAGACCAGGATACGATTGTTATGAACTCCGGAAATACTTTTCGGTTTAGACTGGACGGAAGTCGGGTAGAATTTACGACTACCGGTAGAGTGAACCCCTTCGGGTACGCCTACGACGAATGGGGGTATACCTATTCTACAGATTGCCATACCAGCCCAGTCTATCAATTGGTACGCGGAGCGGATTACCCTCATTTTGGAAAACAGCCAACGGGAATTGGATTTGGCCCGGCATTGATGAAACATACCTATGGCTCCACGGCATTGGCCGGATTAGATTACTATATCGCTTCTAACTTTCCAGATGAATACAAAAATAATTTCTACTATGGAGATGTGGTATTAAGTCGGGTATCCAGAAGTAACTTTAAGATGCATGGGACCACGCCAATCATCCAGCAAGAGGAAGATTTCATCATTAGTGATGACCCCTGGTTTAGACCGGTTGATGTTAAAATTGGCCCAGATGGGGCACTCTATATTGCTGATTTCTACAACCGGATTATTGGCCATTATGAGGTGCCATTGGATCACCCTGGAAGAGATAGGCAAAGAGGCCGGATTTGGCGAATCGTTTATACAGGTAATAACAATAGTATACCCGAAAAAATAGATTATTCTACTTTAAGCCTAGCAGAATTGATCGATCAGTTAGATCACCCCAATCTACCGCTGAGGATGTCCATTGCCGATCAAATTGTGGATCGTTTTAAACAAAGCGCCATTCCAAATCTACAACAGCTGGTATTACAAAATGGAGCTGTTCGAGCACAGGTTCAATCTTTATGGATGCTTTATAGACTTGATGGCTTAGAGGAAGATAAGTTCTTACAAATCGCAGCCCATCACGATAATGATACCCTCAAGGTACATGCATTGCGTATTATGTTTGAGCAAAAATCATTGTCTCCAGCTTTATTAGCCATTGCTGAATCTTTACTTGATCATTCCAATCCACATGTACAACGACAAGCAACAATGGTAATCAGCAGATACCCAGCCAGTACACATATTGAACCTTTGTTGGGACTCCTCAAAACAAGCGACAGAGAAGACACGCATTTTTATTATAGCATACGGCAATCTCTTCGAGATCAAATCCGTAGGGAAGAGGTGCTTCATTGGGTCAATAGGCAAAATTGGACAGCAGAAGACGCCAAATTATTAGCAGATGTGATGGTGGGGGTAGCTGCGCCAGCTGCAGGACAATTCTTACTGAAGCATTTGCAAGAAGTTGTAGAACCTATCGCTACGAGAAAACGCTATGTTGAGCATGCCGCCCTTTGGTTGCCACCTACAGCTATTGATCAGCTTGTGCTTGCACTAGAGCCGATAGGTAGAAAGCAGGCAGATGAAGATTATGCCGTGTTTTTGTCGATGTTAGCCGGACTGGAACAGGATGCCAGACCGCTAAGCCCAAAGGGGAAAGCATGGGCAAATCGATTGGCTGGCAACTTTCTGGAAGCGCCTATTGCTCGGTATGATGGTTGGAAAAGCCTCCCCATAGATCGACGAGCTTATCCGGAAAATAGCTGGAATATCTTGGATTCAACCGATGCAAATCCATTATCCAACAAAATATTCCTGCTTAGCGGCCCAGCAGATGGCAAAGGTTTCGGGGTTTCAGTTATGTACTCTCCAGTCTTTGAGATGCCTGAAAAAATGAGCTTTACCTTGCTTGGCCGAAAAAAAACACCTGAAAAAAATCAGCCCACTTCTTCACCTGAGAATAAAGTAGAGCTGATTGTAGCAAACTCTGGAGAGGTATTGGAATCCAAAGCTGTATATGACTTTAATACCCAAGAAAAAATCACCTGGGAAGCCAAAGAACGATTAGGACAGCAGCTGCAATTGAAAATAACAGATGGCAGTGGCAGTCGAGGTGAGTATGTTGGTGTTGGCGAGTTTGTTCCGGCTATCTTTTCTTTTCCCAGGATGAGTCCGCAGCAATTGGTCGAACGCCAGCTTTTTGCCGCCAAAATGGCTGCTGATTATAATATGCAACATTTAGTACCGGCCTTGCGCCAATTGCTGGATGCAGACCAGGCAGATGTAGAAGTCAGAAATGAATCTGCCAAAGCACTTATGGCTCTAAATGATCCTGCAGTGATCCCCACATTGGATAGGCTGTTAAAAGGTTCTATTCCGCTTAAGCTTAAAGAGTTATGGCTGCTTAGTTTGAGTAGCCATAATGAGGAAAATAGCCGGGCTATTATTCCGCTCTACCTGCAGGAAATACCCTATCAATCACAACAGGAAGTAGTGATGAATCTTGGGAATAAGCAAAAAGGAATTAATTTCTTATTGGATTTTACCGAAAAAGGAAGTATCAATCCCAGGCTGTTATCGGAGGTTCGGGTGCTGGAGCGTTTGGAGGTTATCATGTCGGAACCTCAACAGGCTAGATATAGGCAATTGGTACAGGATGCTGCCCCTCCAGCAGAAGATATTGATGCTATGATACAGGATCGTCTACAAGGTTTTATGGCAGCCGATTATTCTATTGCAGCAGGAAAAACGAACTTCTCCTCTAATTGTGGAATCTGCCATCAAGTGGATGGGCAAGGAGGGAATATTGGCCCTCAACTCGATGGCATTGGCAATTGGGGCGTTCGTGCCTTGGCCGAAAAGATATTAGACCCTAATCGGAATATATCCAAAGCCTTTACCCAATACACCATCCAATTGAAGAATGGAACGATAAAATCAGGTCTATTTCGTCGAGAGGAAGGCCAAAGTCTTGTATTTGCCGATATCGAGGGGAAAGAATTTTCGATTAATAAAAATGACATTACAGAACGAAAGCCATCAGCTTATACCTTAATGCCCGATCATTTTAAAGAGAGTATTTCGGAAAGTGATTTTAAACATCTACTGGCCTATTTGGTACATTTGAAATCTGACGGCTCCTCGCCTAATGTTCAATAATACTGATCGCTTTATAAAATAGCTAGCATGCCAAACGTACAAAGGAAAGTGTTTCTATTTCTCTTTCTTGCCAGCCAATCCTTGATCGGTTGCAAAACGACTAGTCCTGCAAAAGAGGAGGCCCTCCCCAGCTTCAAAAAAGAAGTCATATATGCCGACTTTATCTCGGAAGGAGCCAATGTAGCTGATATCGACAATGATGGAGACTTAGATGTATTAGCGGGCCATTATTGGTTTGAGGCTCCCCATTGGCAAGCGCATGAGATACGTCCTGCGGAAACCTTTGATTATACGACAGGATATAGTCATTCTTTCTTGAATTTTACGATGGATGTAGATTCAGATGGTTGGCAAGACTATATCTGTTTTGATTTTCCTGGATCATCCGTAAAGTGGTATAGAAACCCTCAGGGCGTCGATGAGCATTGGTCGGAATACCTGATCGATTCTATGGCCTGTAATGAATCACCAATGACCGTTGATTTGGATGGTGATGGGCGTTTAGAGTTAATTTTTGGCAATAAAGATCGCGATGAAATGATGTGGTTTCAACCGCCTTCAGCTGTTGAAGAGACGACTTGGACTGGCCGAGCAATTGGTTTGCCTCAAAAAGAAGGGACGCGGCAATACTCTCATGGTTTGGGCTGGGGAGATATCAATGGGGATGGGATCAAAGATATCATTATTAGAGAAGGTTGGTGGGAAGTACCCAAAGACTTATCTACTTACCCGTGGACGTTTCATCCAGCAAATCTGGGCGAACCTTGCTCTCAAATGTATGCCTTTGATTTCGACCAGGATGGCGACCAAGATGTCCTTTCTGCTTCAGCACACGCCTATGGAATTTGGTGGCATGAGCAAATTCCGGAAAATGGAACCATCGCCTTTCGCAGTCACTTGATTGATACTTCTTTTTCCCAAACGCACGGGGTAGCCCTACTTGACTTGAATGGAGACGATCTTCCTGATTTTGTCACAGGAAAGCGTTTTTATGCCCACCAGGGAAAAGACCCTGGCGGGAAAGAACCAGCAGTTATTTATTGGTTTGAACTTAAGCTAGATGCAAATAATAAGCCTAGCTGGATTAGGCATACTATAGATGAAAACTCCGGTATTGGCATCCATGTAGTAGTACAAGATATTAATGGTGACGGGAAATTGGATATTTTAAATAGCAATAAAAAGGGAGTGATTATCTTTTGGGGAGCATAAGGCACTGTAACTTAAATAGATTGCATGTTGAGTGTCCCTTTTTACCAAAGCCTTTACCTGATAATTACATCTTCAATGTAATTTTCACCTAATTCTTCATTGATAATCTTAATGATCTTTTCTTTTCCGAAGCTCAATTCTTGACGAAGTGAGGCAGATTCGATCGTGATGTAGAGTTTGTTGCGACGCAACTTAATTTCTCGGGTGTACTTATTAATAGAAGTACCCATGAGTTTGATCCATACAGCGTTGATCTTGGTTTGGTTGAGCTTGGCCTTGAGTCGATATACCTCAAGCATTTCCTTCAAGGCATCTTTTAAGCTAACTTGATTAGAGGCTTCTTTCATAATGAGGAAGATTCGGCGGTTCCGTTAATAATAGAAAATTGAAGGTATTCGGTCTTGAGGTTACTTAAGATTTTGGATAATCTATCTTGGGCCGTATCAGTAATGAAGACTTGTCCGTAATCACCTTCAATCAATATAGTAAGAAGGTGTTGGACTCTTTGATCATCCAATTTATCAAAAATATCATCCAATAACAGTAGTGGAGCCGATTTTTTTTCATTTTTCAACCAATCGTACTGCGTTAGCTTGAGCGCGAGGACGAAAGATTTTAGCTGTCCCTGCGAAGCAAAACGTTTCAAAGGATGCTGTTCTATCTCATAAATCCAGTCATCACGGTGGATGCCGGCTGTGGTACGTTGCAGGATTCGATCTTTCTCCCGCCGCTGTAATAGCAAGGATCGGAAATCTTCATCAAATAAAGAAGATTGATAGCGGCAACTGACGTTTTCTCGTTCACCAGAGATTAAAAAATGAAGTCTTTTCAATTCAGGTTCGAAGGCGATGGTAAAATCTTTTCGCTTCTCATGTATATACTGTGCAGGTGATTCTAGTTGTTGGTCATACACGCTAAGTAATTCGCTAGCGTAATTTGAATGAGTGGCCATTTGTTTCAAGGCCATATTGCGTTGTTTGAGTACCCGATTGTAATCGATGAGATGCCGCAGGTAAATGGGATCCAATTGAGAAAGTGTATTGTCGACAAATCGTCTTCTTTCCTCGCTGCCTTCGGTCACGATAGACGTATCATCTGGCGTAATGATAACGACGGGGAAAAGCCCAATATGATCGGATAAACGTTGGTAGGGCACATCCCCTCTTTCCAATACTTTCTTTTTCCGATTGGCTACTTTGGCTACAACTTTTTCGTTTTTATCGACCAAGGAGAAGTGTCCTTCTAGTCGAAAGAAAGCTTCTTCGTGTTTAATTAAATTGGCGTCAGAAAAACGAAAATAGCTTCGGCCCATACAAAGGTAGTAGATGGCATCCAGCAAGTTCGTTTTACCCATACCATTCAATCCAACATAGGCATTGATCGCTGGACTGCAATCAATGATTTGTTTTTCGTAATTTTTAAAATTGGTGAGTTTAAAATGCTTTAGATGCAAAATGTGTGTCCTTTTTTGATGGCGCTCATGACCTCTCTTTAGGTCACAAACCGAATTGATGCTGCAAAAGTAGAAAGATTAGGTTTTGTTTTCAGCATAAAATCTTTTTTCTTTGCGGCTTTAAAACAAGGAGTTTTTATTCTTTGTTATATTGTAGCGAGGGCAATATGGATTGTTCCTGGATAGGCAATTTAAGCAAAAAAGTCTATGGTACAACCTATATTTTTAGATAGGAGTCCTCGTTTTTTGATTCGTATTGTTTCCCTTTAGCGGATAATTGCCTTATCTTTAAGGGAGTGATGCATGAATTTCTGCGAATATTCGCCAAAACCTATTAATCATAATGGATACAGTGGTTGAACAAAAGAAAAAATCGACAAGGGGACGCAAGTCATCCAAGCCAGCCTATAGCAAGGAGATGTATCTCAATTGGTACGAGATGATGTTGCGCATTCGCAAATTTGAAGAACGTGCACTGTTGATGTATGGCCAGCAAAAGATTAGAGGATTTTGCCATGTCTATATCGGCCAAGAGGCTGTAGCCGCAGGAATTGAATCTGCTATCCGCCCAGAAGATGGTATTGTGACGGCTTATCGCCAGCATGGTACAGCTATTGGACGTGGATTGGAGACGAAGGCTTGTATGGCAGAATTGTTTGGCAAAGAGACCGGTGTGGTGAAAGGTAAAGGAGGATCTATGCACTTTTTCTCTTCCGAACACCGCTATTTTGGTGGTAATGGTATAGTGGGCGCTCAAATTCCAATCGGTACAGGAATTGGCTTTGCGGAGAAATACAAAGGGACAGATAACCTATGTGTGACTATGTTTGGAGATGGTGCGGCCCGTCAAGGTGCCCTGTACGAGTCTTTCAACATGGCTATGACTTGGAAACTGCCCGTACTCTATATTTGTGAGAATAACGGTTATGCGATGGGTACTTCTGTAGAACGTACCAGTAATGTAACCGAACTTTATAAAGTAGGACATGCTTTTGATATGCCAAGTGAGGCCATTGATGGTATGAGTCCAGAATCTGTACACGAAGGTGTGAAAAAAGCAGTGGAGCATATTCGCTCTGGTGCAGGTCCCTACTTCTTAGAGATTCGTACTTATCGTTACAAAGGGCACTCTGTATCCGATCCAGCGCGATATCGCACCAAGGAAGAGGTACAGGAGTACAAGGATCGAGATCCGGTGAAAATGACTGAATCAAAGATTTTGCAAGACAAGATTGCCACGGCTGAAGAAATTGCTGACATCAAGCAACGGATCAAGGTTGAAATAGAGGAAGCGATTGCTTTTGCTGAATCTTCTTCTTATCCAGATCCTTCGGCATTATTTGAAGATAATTATGCTCAGGAAGATTATCCTTATATAACAGATTAAGGGATCAGAGATTTTTATCTCCTAATTTTCCTGTAATCATAAATATCGGGCAAGAAGAGTTCCAGACTCGGCTTGCCCGATTTATTTTGGGCCAGCACTTTGGCTGTACCAATATTTGTTTATCTTTGCGTGGCTTTTTCAAAAAGCACTGGAATAATTTTATCGGAGCCAGCGCGTTCCTGTAAATGTAGAAGTACAACCGTTTTTCATAAGGGGAAACAAATGGCTTCCATTCCATTCCTTAATTTAAATTAATGGCTTGAAGCAATGGCAAGAAGAAAAACAAATCGTAAGAAGGCGGATGAAACGCTAGTTGATATTGTAGAAGTAAAAGACAATGCGCAGAGTTTTGTAGATCAAAATCAGCGTTTGATTTTTGGCTTGGGTATCGGCTTAATTGTTCTAGTGGGAGGATACTTTTTCTACCAGAACCTTTATAAAGCTCCAAAGGAGAAAGAAGCCATGGAACAAATGTTCAAGGCGCAGGAGCAATTTGAACGTGATTCCTTTGCATTGGCATTGACCAATCCTGGTGGCGGATACGTAGGGTTCTTGGACATCATTGATTCTTATGGTGGAACCAAAGCCGCTAACTTAGCTAATTACTATGCTGGCGTATCTTACCTTAACCTAGGACAATTTGATGCGGCATTAGATTATATGAAAAGCTTTAGCCCAGCCGGTCAGGTAGGCCCCGTGATGAAATTTGGGGTTTTAGGAGATGTTTACTCTGAACTCGACCAAATGGATAATGCAATGAGCAATTACAAGAAGGCCATTAATGCTGGCGAGAATGAAGTTTTAACCGCCTACTACCTGAAGAAACTGGGTATGTTGCACGAGAAAAATGGTAACTTGGCTGATGCGAAATCTTCTTACGAGCAAGTGAAAACGGATTTTCCTAATTCACCTTACGCAAGTGATATCGATAAGTACATTACTAGAGTAGCGGGTAAATAGACCTGTTTTCTGGTATAACTTTATAGACTAAAAAAAGGTAAGCAAACTCTGCTTACCTTTTTTTGTTATATACTTTTGGACATTCCTTGGAAGGGTAAAAGTGGAAGCGTTTAGGCGAGCTTAGGGTTCTAAACGGCTAATACTTGAGCCTTTTAAACCACTTCAGTATAAAAACATACAATATATGGCTAGCGCACAAAAAAATCTTTCTACCTATGATGACTCCAGCATACCCACTGGAGAAGAATTTTCTATCGGAATTATTGTTTCAGATTGGAATTCGCATATCACACATGCATTGTATGAAGGCTGTTTTGATACGCTAACTAAGCATGGCGTGAAAGCGGAGAAGATATTTACCGAACAAGTACCTGGCACTTTTGAGTTGCCTACCGCGGCAAAAATCATGTTGGCACACCATCATCCAGATGCCGTTATTTGCATCGGCTGTGTCATTAAGGGGGAAACCAAACATGACGAATATATCAATTTTGCAGTATCTAATGCTTTAGCCAATTTAGGGATGGTAAGCGGTAAGCCGGTCATATTTGGGGTGTTAACGCCTAATACGGACGAGCAAGCCCAAGATCGAGCGGGGGGCAAACATGGAAATAAAGGTGTAGAGGCGGCTGTCACGGCATTGCGCATGGCCGCCATGAAGAAGAAGTTGAGTAGTGCTAAGAAATCGATTGGTTTTTAGGGACGACTCCATTCGCAAGGGTTACCATAAAAAAGGGCAGAGCTTAAGCGCTCCACCCAGAAATAAAAGATGAAATCATATTGCTAGACATTACCGTTAAAAGCATGTAAAAGCGTAGCGTTCAAAAGTTTAGACTGGGATTTAGCCTGCTCACTTTTTGACTTTTAAGCTTTTCAATAGCAGATGTCCGGTAGAATGATAGCAACCTATACACGCCGATGAATCAAGTGACCCATTCAAAGCCATCTGAAATGTCACTGATTCACCAAACGTGCTTAAGGAAGGAGCTTCTTGAGATCCTTTTTTATTTTTGATCCCGAAGTATCACCCATGATAGGGATCATGGCGTAAGATTGTTGTTTTAAGTGTTGCCGAAAGGCTAACTTGATGTGATTATTGAACATATTATAATGTGGAATTAACTCGGCCTTAGTATTACTTACTGGTCTCCTTATATTTTTTGAGGATAGATGTACTCACCCAATAGATATCTTGGTTGCTCGTAAAGAAAAGGTATTTACCATCTCCACTGATAAAAGGACAAAGTTCATGATTCTCCGTATTGATAGTATCACCCATGTTTTTTGATGGGGTCCAGTTCCCATTTTTATCCTTAAAACTGATATATAAATCGCCTTGACCTAGGCCATTTCTTCGGATGGCACAAAAGATCATGTAAGATTCATCGGGTGCGATAAAGACATCGGCTTCATATCGATCGGTGTTAATCTCTTCGGGAAGCTTTTTGGGGGTAGTGAACTCGCCATTTTCAAGCGGCGAACGATAGATATCATAAGCATAGCGTGGTGCATTGGGGGCCTGGTCCCTTGCGGCAAAATACAGTGTACCATCTTCTGTAAAGGAGGCGTAATATTCGTTCAAATTGCTATTGATGGTAGGGCCCACATTAATGGGCTCAGACCATGCACTTCCAGCTCGTTCAATATACCAGATGTCTATATCCTTTGGCTCTCCTGTGGCTTCTAGCGGTCGGTTTGAAATGAAATAAAGCCGATTCTCATCCGGCGATAGCATGGGATCATTGTAGCTATAAGGATCGCCTTTGAATAGGTTTTTAGGCGTAGTCCAAACTCCGTCTATCCATTGAGATTGATAGATTTCATTGCCTTCTCCACTGTCTACCCCAAAGAAAAATTCTTTTCCATTCTTCGAAAAAGCACAGCCAAACTCATATCTGTTCGGTCTCGAAATTAGGTCAGGCGCAAATAAGACCGGCTTATCACCCGGTTCTTTTTGCCCGAAGTAGGCCATTGAATTGTCGTTTCGAGAACCGACATTACCTTTAATGGAACTAATTAATTTTTCAGAATTATAAGCTATTCCATTTTTAAATACCGTTTCAACCTTTCTGATGATGGTCGGATCTTTTTCTAGATCTCCATTCAGCACAACAAGATTAGCCACCTTACCTTTCTCAATACTACCCCGATCATTTCTACCCAACAGTAGTGCCCCATTCAGGGTCATCACCTGAATAGCCTCGACGGGTTTGAATCCTGCTTCAATAAATAGTTCATAATTTTTCTGGTCTCCAAAACCAGGTGTATTGTGGAGCCCGGGATCTAGTCCAGCAGTAAGTAATCCTCCCGCTTTATAAAAAGCCAAATCATAAGCCAGTGATTTTTCAAGCCATACTTCTTTAAAATACCAATCTTCTCCTTGTTCAATCATTCTTTTTCTTCTTTTCTCGTAAGCGGATACATGGGCAGGAGCCATAGCCGCTAAGCTTCTCTGCTCGGCTATCCCTCGGGCTTGGGCTTCAAAAATGGCTGGGGTGGTAGACAGTGCGACATTCTTTTCAATCAGTTTTTTCTGCACTTGTCTTATTTCATCACTATCAATATCCAGCGCTGAGCGAAACGCTATACTCCCCGAACACTTACCCACTTCTTTCCCTGTTGAGTGATCTCTGCTATGTATAAAACCGTGCTCTATGGCGTCTATCCCTAGGTCGGCAGCTTCTTGATAGGTTGTGGCGCAAAGATGTCCGCTTACTTTTGCACCATTTTTATGGGCTTCATCTATAATTACACGCAAGTCCGCTGGTCGGGTACCCTGATAGGCCTTAAACCACTTTACGCCTTTTTGAGCCCAGAACCGGATGGTGTCTCTAATTACTTTTTCATCGGTAAATCGAATAAAGTTTGACTTTCCATCAGGCCCCGTAAAATAAGGGCTCGAATTAATGATTTCAGGGCCAGGGAGCCGCCCTTCTTTGATGGCCTTACTGATCGCAATTTCTTCCACCGGATTTCCTGTTCCACAAGTTTGAATCGTGGTAACACCGGCTGCTAAGTATAATTTGGGAGAAGTAAACAACATCGCTCCATTGGGGAGCCGCATATGATTATGGGTGCCTACTATCCCAGGAATTAAGGTCTTGTTGCTGAGGTCTATGGTATAGAAACCTCTTGGAATTTCTACCTCATCAGCGCTACCCACCGCAATGATCACATCCTTCTCGATTAGAACGGTCTGGGATGCTTTGGATGGAGCTCCTGTGCCATCAATTATTTTGGCATTGACCAATGCAATTCTTCCAGTATCCATCGAAATAAAAGACTTCGTATAATCGGAGAAAGAAGAAGATGCTATTGGTACTGTGCCTTCTTGTGCTGTCGCATAGCTAGTGGATAGCAGGATCGTTAATACAAGCCCGTAGATGATTTGTACCTTTTTCATTATCTAAATTTCGGGTGAGGAAATGAGCAAGTTTTAATGCAGTCTCTAGGGCTTTTGCTAGTAATTTTAAACAAGGAACTTATTAAACTTATTCACACACTACTGGATAAATAGGGTTTATCAGATGAAAGTTGAAGGTTTATGGGCCCAATTTCTTGGGATAAACCTTCAAGCCTAAACTTTTAAATCCAGTTGGCGTAACAAGGCACAGGCTTTCTTCTTCAAAGGCAACCAATAGGCTGGTTTGAGGTCGATGCTTTAATCGATAAAATGGTGGATTTAGACTTCAGAAGTTAGCTGAACCATAGCTATTGAAAACTTCTGAAGCCTTGGTGACGAATTACGGCTTGATATATTCCTCTGGATTCTTCCGTTTCCCATCCTTGATGACTTCGTAATGCAAATGAGGAGCAGTGGAGTAGCCCGTACTACCTACCTTGCCGATGACATCTCCTTTCTTGACTTTTTGGCCCGCTTCAACATCAAAAGCTGATAGTTGGGCATAGAGTGTCTGGTAGGCATCATCATGCTTGATAATAATGGTCAGACCATAGCCTTCTTTCTTCTTGGCCTCAATGACCACACCGTCAGAAGTAGCTACGACTGGGGTCCCGGTAGGCGCACCAAAATCTATCCCCATGTGATGTTTTGGCTTCTTAAAAATCGGATGTACCCTTTGCCCAAAGCCGCTCGTAACTTTAAAAGACCCGGCCAGTGGAGAAATACTAGGCGGTTCTTGGTTGTTGGCCAAGATGACCGTGCTTACCAATAATAGGCAGGCCAATGCCAATAGTGATACCTTTTTCATAATAACCTTCTTTTGATTAAGTGATTTAACAATTTGTTGTTCAATTTCTTGAATTTCATCTTCTGGAAAGGTATCAAAAGCTTTCGCTGTGGCAACTGGAAAAGGCATACCGGTATTGATTTGCACTTCAATATCTGTGCAAATATGATCTAGTAATTCCTCCTTAAAAGGATGATAAGATAAGGTCGATTTTTCGATTAAAGCGTGGACAAGCGCGGTCTGTTCTTCGTTGAGTTCCACCATTATTGCAAACTTTTTTTCGGATGTAGCAATAGACCAATTAGGCGTACAAATTCTTCAAATTCAGCTACTCTGTTAACAGCTGCTTTATTTCCACTGGGGGTGAGGGAATAGTATTTTCTGACTCGTTTTCCGATTTGTTCTTTCTGCGTAACCACCAATCCATCTGCTTCCAACTTATGGAGGGTCGGATAGAGCGCACCTTC
>Ga0070729_10003224_pt1 | contig 19377 bp, 10 predicted proteins | sample tdDd472_FD_66725 | JGI IMG/M metagenome (GOLD analysis project Ga0070729, IMG submission 66725) | Marine sediment microbial communities from the Atlantic coast under amendment with organic carbon and nitrate - tdDd47.2 | ecosystem: Environmental > Aquatic > Marine > Coastal > Sediment | place... | reverse complement strand
CTCCAGATGCACCAGCAGGTGTAAGTGGAACTCCATATCCATCACAATATTACAACTTAGTAATGTGGACAGATGTTGATGGTGAAACTGGTGAAGTATATGATGTTTATGCATCAGAACAACCATTCACAGATCTTTCTGAACCTACTGTATTTCTACTTCAGGAAGGTATTCTTGAAGGTGTTCAGGCTGTTGCTCATTACCTGAAATATCCTTTGGTTGATTCTCAACTTGATTACTATTATGCAGTTGTATGTAAAGATGCTGCTGGTAATGTTGGTGAACCTGCAATGTCAAGTGTTGTAACAGGTATGGGAAAAGGTGTTCCAACTATTTCTCTTAATGTGCCTGGCGCTTTTGCTGCAGATGGATATCTTGATGAATGGTATGATAGTGGAATCAAACCTTTTGTTATCAAACCAGAAACTGACAATGTTGCCGCTGGTTCAATGACTGACAGTACTGATTTAAAAGCTACTGTATATGTTGCTATTGATGATGACTATTTATATATGGCTGCTGATGTAGTTGATGATGTATATTTCCACAGTGAAACTAATAGTTGGTGGTGTAATGATGCTCTTGATTTCTTTATTGGATTGTATCACCAAGTTGGTGGAGCACATTCATCATATGCATCAATGGATGAACCTGATCATAAAATGCAATTCAGAGCAAATGGTTTTACAGATGAAGTAACCAGTGGCTTTGAAATGGAAAATGGTTCAGAAGGTTATTATTTTGAAGGTTTTGATCCTGATTATGTATTTGAAGCAAGAATTCCACTTGATAGTTTGGTTTCTGATGCAGATGAAAAAAGATTTCATCCTAAAAATGGTATGAAAATTCCTTTTGATCTCTATTTTCATGATAATGATTTAGGATCTGCAGATCATGAATCAGCTATAGCATGGTCACCAAATAATACAGATCTTGCATGGCAGTCACCTACACAATGGACATACACTTTTATCGGTGATCAGTATGGATATGTTGGTATTGATGACGAAGTTGAAGAAAATGTTGCTACAACTTTCAGCCTTGATCAGAATTATCCAAATCCATTTAACCCAACTACTACAATCAATTATACACTTGGTAAAGCTGAAATGGTAAAAATCAGTGTATATAACATGTTGGGACAAAAAGTTACTTCTCTTGTAAGTAAACAACAGAGAGCTGGCTCTCATCAGATTCAATGGAATGCTGGTGATGTAGCAACTGGTGTTTATTTCTACAAGATTCAAGCGGGTGATTTTTCACAGACTCGAAAAATGCTTCTTATGAAATAATTGTATAAATTTGAGAAAGTCATCAAAATAATTGATGACTTTCTCTTTTTTTTTTAAATAAAGGATTCTAAAAGGAATTTATATGTTGAAAACACATATTTTTAAAATTTTCATAGTTCTCCTCATCTTTCAAGTGGTTTTCTTATTTGCACAGACAACTGGAAAAATTTCCGGTAAGATTGTAGATGCAAAATCAGGGGATCCCCTAATTGGTACGAATGTAATCATTGAAGATCTTAGTACTGGTGCTGCAACAGATGGAAATGGAGACTATTTCATTATTAATTTACCTCCTGGTAATTATAATGTCAGAGCATCAATGATTGGTTATGAACCGATGATCGTACAAAATGTTCGTGTTTCTGTAAACAGGACATCTTATGTAAATTTTGATCTGAACCAAGGTATGGTACAAGGTGAAGCAGTTATTGTAGAAGCCAAAAAAATTACTACAAAACGTGACCAAACCAGTACTGTAAAAAATGTAAGTTCTGAAGTTATGGAACTACTACCTGCAGAAGATATTGGTAGTATTGTTGGCATGCAGGCTGGTGTTGTAAATGGCCACTTTCGTGGTGGTAGAAACACTGAAGTATCCTATATGATTGATGGTATGCAGGTGGATGATTCCTTTGGTGGTGAAGGTAGAGCGGTTGAAGTTGAAACCGATGCTATATCAGATTTGGAAGTTATCACCGGTACTTTTAATGCTGAATACGGAAAAGCTATGAGTGGTATTGTGAATGCCGTGACAAAATCTGGATCTAATGAGTTTCACGGCGGTTTCTCCGGAGCATTATCAAATTATATTACTGGCAATGATGATATCTTCATTGGTCTTGATGCTGGCGAATTAGACAGAAATAAAGATTTTAAAATAAATTTGAGTGGTCCGATTATCAAAGATCACATACACTTCTTTCTTAATTATAGATATCGTGATAATAAAAATCATTTGAACGGTATTCGTAGATTTGAAGTTGACAACCTGAGTGTTTATACTGCTGAAACTAGTGATTTATGGTATACTGAACAAACAGGTGATAGCAATTATGTTCCTATGGATAGGGATATTATGCAGTCTTTAATGGCGAAAATTACAACTCGCTTATTAAATAGATTCAATTTGTCATTACTATATACAACAAACATTGATGAATGGAATGATTATGATCATGGATATAAATATAATCCTGATGGAAAGAGATCAATGCATAGAAACTCAAGTATGCTTGCTTTTACTCTGAATCAGTCTATTTCTCAAAGATTATTTTACGAATTGAAATTTCAGAAAATGTCAAATAATTTTGGCAATTATGTATATGAAAATCCAACTGATTCCAGATATATACATGATGTTTATTTCTCAAACTATGGCCCTGGTTTTTATACAGGAGGTCAGGATAAAAATCATGATGTCAGAGAACTTTCTCAGGATAATTTAAAGTTAGACCTAACATGGCAGATGACAAAACATCACAAAATCAAGACAGGTGCTCAGTATATTCAGCATAATCTAGATAACAAATATAGGTCAATCCAGAATGAGTACAGAAATACTGAAAAAGAAGGTGAATATTACTGGACAGTTCTTGATGATGGAACTTTGAAAATTAATTTTGACTCCAGCTATGTTCCTATGACATTACCGGATTCAACTACCTATTCTGATATGTATAATGTGAAACCACAGGAAATTTCAGCCTATATTCAGGATGAGATTAGTTTTGGTGATCTTGTTATGAATATTGGATTAAGAGTTGATAGATTTGATCCTGCTACAAAAGTCCCAACTCAGTGGAGAAATCCTGACAACTCACTATTTTTTCCGTTAGTTGATGATGCTGGCGATCCGATTCTTGATGCTAATGGAAATGAAATTCCGGATCCAGAAAGAACTTCAGAATATGTTGATGCGGATATTAAACAACAGGTCAGTCCAAGATTAGGTTTATCCTATACACTGGCCAGTACTGCTGTATTACACTTTAGTTATGGACACTTTTTTCAGAATCCTCAAATGTCTTCAATGTATCAAAATAATAGTTATTTGATACCACCAGGTGATTTTAGTACAATCCTGGGAAATCCTAACCTGAAAGCTGAAAAAACTGTTCAGTATGAAATTGGTTTATGGCAGCAATTAAATGATTATATGGATTTTGATATTGCACTGTTCTATCGTGATATTTATGATTTATTAAGTACAAAAGTTGTTTCAACATATAACCAGATACAGTATGGACAATTTACGAATAAAGATTATGGTAACGTTCGTGGTTTGGAATTGAAATATAATATGTTCTGGAATGATTTCTCAGCCATGGTAAATTACACTTTACAATATACTCGTGGTATTGCTGATAGTCCTAATCAAGCCTACGATAGAGCTGGTGAAAACAGAGATCCAATACCAATTCTTATTCCAATGAACTGGGACCAGAGACATACTTTTAATATTTCTCTTGGATATAATACACCAAAGTTTGGTGGAACAGTAATAACTTATTACAATTCAGGAACACCTTATACATGGTCTCCAATTTCTGAAAGTGTATTATCCAGAGTGAATTTATACAATAATAATGCATGGCAGCCAAGTGGAGCATCTGTGGATTTTAATGCATATTACAATGTGAAACTTCCGAAAGATCTGACACTTCAGTTTAAACTTTCAATCTACAATGTATTAGATAAATTGAATGAAAATTCGGTAAACGGAACTACTGGCCGTGCTTATACTGCAATTGTAAGAGAAAGTGATCTTTTGAGTCATAGAAGTAATTTCAATGAGTTTAAAGATACATACCAAAATCCTTCTATGTATTCTGCACCACGTAGAATAAAATTAGAAATGGGTATTAATTTCTAATGGAGAATATTATGAACAAAAATAGAAAAATTACTACCCGGGGAGATAAACACAATATGAGAAAAAGTTTAATATTGATTTTTATAATTTTCCTGAGTATCAGTTTATTTGGTCAGGCAAAAGTCTATGAAGGACCCACTGATCCTGCAGGTGATCCATCAGCAGAGAGAGAAGGTCGGATGACTGGAAACAGGGTTAGTATGTTTTTCAGAAATACATCTGAACTTTCTGATTATGACAACACTCCAAATCCTTCCAGATGGCCTGACAACTACGATGGTGTTGACATGACTGATGGAATCGGTCTTTTGATCGGTGCCAGAGTTTTTGTAATGAAAGGTGATACTATACCTGTAACGGATCCGGCACAGATACTTTTGCTTGGTGCCCAAGGTCTAATAGATACTTTATATTACTGTCAAACAAGTTATAGAGAAGAACAGGACATGGATCCTACAGGAACTGTTGAATGGAGTTTGTATCCTGCATATGGATACTTCAATGAATTCAGTGAAAATCCTGCTATGAGTAATCGGTCAAGTTCATGGCCTACAGCTGGATGGCCTGGAAGTAATGGCAATCCGCTTAAATGGTCTGGTGAATGGAATGGCCGTTTTGGTCGAGGTGTCATCTATGCTGATCTGGAAAGTTTCTTTGTAACAAATGATGCACAGGACCAGGAATATATTCTTCGTCCGGACGGAACAGCTAAGTATTATCCACGTCCAGGTGTTCATATCGGTGATCATTCACGTTTTGGTAGTAAAATAACTAAGCAAAGAGGTAAACCTTGGGGTGGATTAGGTGTTCGTGTAGAACAGCGTGGTTTCCAATGGAACAATCCTCAGGCACGTGATGCAATTTTTTGGGAATATAATATTGCCAACATTTCTGATTATACAGTAAAAGATGTTGCTTTCGGATATTGGGTTGACAATGCTATTGGTGGAAACTCACCGGATGATGATCTTGGATTCTTTGATATTATTGAAGATTTATCCTATTCGTGGGATATTGATGGTGTTGGTTCTGGTGGTGTTCCTACAGGTTTAATGGGATTTGCTTACCTTGAATCACCTGGAAAACCAACAGATATGCAAGATAATGATCAAGACGGTTTAACAGATGAACAACGTGATAATGATGCCGGAAGTTTAATTGGTCCAACTGATGGAATTACTGACCTGGCTGCTTTTCTTTCATTTTATAAATATGAAATGGAAGATTTGAGAGAACACTGGTCTGGTGATGAAGATCAGGATTGGATGGATGGTGAAGATCTCAATGGTAATGGCATTTATGATGCCGGAGAAAATCCCGGAGATGATGTTGGTCTGGATGGTGTTGGTCCTGATGATTTGAACTATACTGGACCTGATGAAGGCGAATGTAACCACCGACCTGATTTTGTTGAAGGTGAAGGTTGTGAACCAAACTTCAATGCAACTGATGTTAGTGAATCAGATATGATTGGTTTAACTACCTTTAGACTTTTCCGTGTACCAGCACATACACCTCCTTATGAAAATTGGTTTAGAAATGATAAATCAATGTGGACTCTAATTGGAGGCGATACACTGCAAACATCCTTTGCAGATCGTTCTAATCTAATTGAAACATTTGCTTCTGGACCTTTTACACTTCCAGCAGGTAGAACAGAACGTATCTCAATGTCAAATCTTTTCTCCTATGATCCACTTGAAGGATTGACAGAAGAAAATGGATATTCTGCACCTTCTTTGTTTGAGAAAAAACGAATCGTGCAGGTGATTTACGAAAAAGATTATCGTTTTGCACAGCCACCACACATGCCAACATTGACTGCTACACCATCAGATGGTAAAGTGATCCTTACTTGGGATGATATGGCTGATACAAAAACACGTGATCCTTTCCTTGGAAATATAAATGATTTCGAAGGATATAAATTATATCGTGCAACTGATAAAAAGATGCAGGACGCAGAAGTCATTACTGATGGTTATGGAGATAAAGTATTCAAAAAACCGATTTTTCAATGTGACATTAAAGATGAAATAACGGGATTTACTAATTTTGGTCTAGTAAATGGAATGGGATATTACCTGGGAACAGACTCTGGTATTCGTCACTATTTCATCGATGAAAATGTACAAAACGGTAGAACTTACTACTATGCGCTTGTAGCCTATGATTATGGTGCCGAACACATCGGGCCTGGTATCGCTCCTTCTGAAAACAATATTATTATTGAATTGGATGAAGCGGAAGAGATCACTGGTATGAGTAAAAATGTACAGGTTGTAAAACCTTATCAACAGGCTGCCGGATATATTCCAGACGAAATCCAAATGATTGATAATGGCGAAATTCTTGGGGCCGGATCTGTTGTACCTGAAATCCTTGCTACAAAAGCACTTAACAGTGATAGAATTTACGAAGTAACTTTTGATATTGATACATTGGATAATATTGAAGATTATGAATATGGACTGGAATACACAAATTCTGGTGTCACTGTCCGAGATGCTGCTACAAAAGCCATAATTTACCAGGAAAATGCAGAAAAATTCAGCGGTACAAATATCGTGATCAGCGATTCTCTTGGTGGTAATTATATCAATCCAATAAAAACCATTAAAACAGATGTATTTGATGGAATGAGATTAAATATTGATGTTCCTGTCATTACTGCTGAAATGAATTATAGCAATTCAGGTTGGGTTGTTGGTAATGGTATGGTAAAGGTTTCAATAGCACCTGAAGCTGTTTCATTTCCTTGGGAATATGATATTGTATTCGGTGACACTACAGACGTTCTTTATACAGGAAGAGGGATCGCTCGTAGAATTCGTGATGATGAAAACAAACAGATAAATAGAGATTTGATCAATGATGCAGATTTGCCTTTCAAAGTAATCAACAAATCGGTTATAGATGAACAGGGAAACTATGAATTACTTGATGGTGTTGTTCAGGATGTCAACAAAAATGGCGAATATGATGTCTTTGTTGATCGTGTATATTTTGGAGTTATTGATACAGTGGACAAATGGGCTGGAACTGTAATGGCCGTTGATTTTTCCTATGCTAATGGCAATGCAGATTATCTACCAAAATCCGGTGATCAATATCATGTCTCTTTTACCCGTCCTTTCTGGAAAAATGATGCAATATTATTCAAAGTTAATTCTACTGATTCTCTTGATAATAAAGATCTCAAACAAGGAATGAAAGATATCAAGGTTGTTCCAAATCCTTATATTGCTACAAACTCTATGGAAACTTCAGTATTGAATTCCTTTTTGAATCAGAGAAGACAATTAATGTTTACTCATTTGCCTGCACAATGTACGATTAAGATTTTTACAGTCAGTGGTGTTTTCGTTGATGAAATTGACGTAAATAATCCTTCTGATAATGGAACTGCACATTGGGATCTGAAAACCCGTGAAGGTCTTGAAATTGCTGCTGGTATGTACCTTTACCATGTAAAAGCAAAAGCCACAGGTAAAGAAAAAATGGGTAAATTTGCGGTTATTAAATAGGAATGGGTAAGAATATGAAGAACATGAAAATAAGGACAAATATGTTGAATAGAATAAAATTACCCGGTGTAATAATCCTTCTGTCAATTCTAATGTTTGGAACACTATATGGGCAAAAACCATATCGTGTTGGTACAACAGCGACAAATTCTCTGGAAATGGGAGTTGGTAGTGATGGAATGGCAATGGGAGATGCATTTGTATCTATTCCGGGCAGATTATCATCATTTTACTGGAATCCTGCTGGATTAGCTTACCTTCAAGGGGGTGAATTTCTCTTTATGCAACAACCATGGATTGTAGACATTAACAATACTGCTTTTGCTGGTGCTTATGTTGTTCCCGGAGTTGGAACTGTTTCATTGGGATTAAGTGCTATTGATTATGGTGATATAGATGTTACTACTATGGATATGCAGGAGGGTACCGGTGAACAATATACAGCAAATGAATATACAGTAAGCCTTGGTTTTGCCAGAAAACTGGCCCAATGGTTTGCTTTTGGTGCCAATGCAAAATATGTTTCATCACAGATTTGGCATATGAAAGCCAATGCAATGGCTGTAGACTTAGGTGCTCTTGTTTCTACTGGATTTTTCTCCATAACTGGAAAAGAAGAAGACGGTTTGACAATTGGTATGAGTATTTCCAATTACGGTACAAAAATGAAATATGAAGGTTTGGATCAGGTTTATCCTATTGATATTCTTGTTGATGAATCTGGTAATTTCAAAGATGTTCCAGGACAATTCAAAATGAATGAATGGGAATTGCCATTGATCTTCCGGATTGGAGTATCTTATGTACCGATTAACAATACATACAACCGCTTAACTTTGGCTGTTGATGCGCTTCACCCAAACAATAATAGTGAATCTATAAACCTTGGATCAGAATATGAACTGAAAATCCCGGGAACAGGAAGCCTGTTTGCCAGAGCCGGATACAAAGGACTCTATATGGATGAATCTGTTTATGGATTGACTTTTGGTGGCGGTATGAAAATCAACATGCTAGGTAATACAGCAATTAAAGTAGATTATGCTTATAGAGATATGGATGTACTTGGTAACATTCATGTTTATACTTTTGGAATAAATTTCTAAGCAACAATGCTTTTTTCCTTCCTTCCAATGATTCTCTTTCAACTAAGGTTGAGAGAGAATCATTTTTTTTATAAATTTTTTATAAAAAAAATTATGCTTAGACAAATCATTTTTATCTAAATAATTTCTATGTATATAATCTTTTAAGTATTTTGTGAAAAAAATTATGACACTAATACAAATCTCGACGATGTTGCTGACTATGGAAGTAATATTTAAGATGGAATCAAAGTAGAAACAAAGGGATTGTCTGTAAACTAAATATTAATAAAAGGAGAAGAATATTATGAAATTTGAGAATACTTTCATTATTCTTTGGTTGTTTGTTTCTTTTTGTTATTCAAATGAATTTAAAGGTGCGGAGTATCGGACAATAGAAACCTTTACTTATGGACGTTTTGAAGTATGTTTTAAATCTTCATCAGGTGCTGGGCAATTGTCGACTTTATTTACTTATCATGAATTAGGAGATGAAGGATCATCAGCCTGGAATGAACTTGATATTGAAATATTGGGAAGATATGAAAATGATGTACAATTTAATCCAATTACACCAGGGCAGGAAAATCATGAGTACCATCGATGGGTAGATTTTAATCCATCTGAAGATTTTCATGTCTATGCGATTGAATGGACACCAGACTATGTTGCATGGTTTGTGGATGGCAAAGAACTTCATCGACAAACAGGAGATCATATCGATGAACTCAACAGAGATCAAAAGTTAATGATGAATATCTGGCCACCAGTTTATGAGAGTTGGGTTGGAACTCTGGATCCTGCTCAATTACCGTTTTTTGCATATTATGATTGGGTGAGTTATTCTTCTCATACACCTGGAATTGGCGATGTTGGAACAGACAACAATTTTTCGTTTCAATGGAAAGATGAATTTGATTCCTGGGATCAGGATCGATGGGAAAAAGCCTCGCACACTTTTGGAGGAAATCGATGTGATTTCTTACCTGATAATGTTGTGTTTGATGACGGAAATATGATTTTATGCTTAACAGATAATGAGAATACAGGATATACTGATAAAAGTCCACCTTATCCAATGTATGCAAGATTTGCTAATGACATGATTACGATTCGTTTTTCAGAGTTACTCGATAAGATTAATGCTGAAAAATCAGGGAATTATATTCTTCGAAACGGAGGAACAATTGAATCAATATTTTTAGATGAAAACGGTCGTGATGTGATTCTTTCGGTTGCTGATTATGACACATCCATTACCCATGATATACTTACGATTAATATTAAAGATGAATCTATGACTCCGATAGCAAGTGGACCAAAATTTATAGAAGTACAGCATCCACCAATATATAATTATCCTCTGAAAATAAATGTTGGTGGGGAAGCAATAGATGGTTTTCTTGCTGATAATGAATGGGCAACTATGTCAAATTTTGGTGTAATGTCTGGTTCTGTAATCACCACAACTGAAGCCATTGAAAGCACTGATTTGGATGGTATTTACCAGTGCGGACAATCCAATTTTGTTAAATACAATATTCAAGTACCAAATGGGATCTATAATATTGACTTACTTTTCTCTGAAATTCAATTTTCTGAACCAGATCAGAGAGTTTTGGACATAAATATTGAAGGTACCTATGCTGCGGAAAATTTAGATATTTTTAAAGAAGTGGGTGGGAATAGTGCCTACACTGTTACTGCAGAAAATATATTGATTGAAGATGGAATTATTGATATTCATTTTGGATGTATTCATAACCGGGCATTATTAAATGGAATTATTATAAATCAAATCAGTCAAACTGATTTTGAAAGTGAAACAAAAATTCCTGTGGGTTTTAATCTGGAACAAAATTATCCAAATCCGTTCAATCCTGTAACAACAATAAATTATTCTCTTGAAAAAAATGGATTAGTGGAATTGTCAATATTTGATATACTGGGAAATAGAATTGATACAATCATTTTAGAAATGAAAAATTCAGGTAATTATTCGGTCAATTGGAATGGTTCACCCTTTTCCAATGGGATTTATTTTTATAGATTGTTTGTTGATACAGAATTAATAAGTTCGAAAAAAATGATTCTGTTAAAATAGTTTATTTATTTTTAGAATAAATATTTTTTTTAATGATAATACTGTAGTGTAAAAAACTATTGCGGTAAAATAAAAAAAAATTCTAAAAATGATTGGTTTGAATATTTGATAAATTAAATAGAACTTATAATCTGTACCAATTAACAAATGTTGCACTTACTACTTGAATTCAGATAATTTATTACTACGGAAATGATAATGAAAAAAACTAAGATTATTTTATCTCTTATATGGATTCTACTTTATCCACATTTATTCAACTCTATGTATCTTATAGCTGAACACCTAGATCAGGATGATGTTATACTTGTTGATACTATAAATTCAAATCGTATTTGCTTTCATCGAAACATACAAAATGTAGATTCATTGCAATCTATTATTATTGAAAAATTAAAATTATCTGTTCATGAAATTGGTAAAATTATTGATGTTACTGATGTGGAGTTCAGAGTGTTAATTTTTCCAGAGCGAACCTTGCCAAGTAAAGGCATTAGTGGTGTTGCACCAAATACAGAACATATATATTTATTATTAGACCTTGACCATCCAAGGTTATTCAAAAGTATAGAAGAGGAATTGGTAGCAACAATGGCTCATGAATACCATCACACATTGCGGAAAAGAGCTATCGGAAATGTTAAGACATTATTTGATGCCATAATTAGTGAAGGGCTTGCTGATCATTTTGCAATTGAAGTTACAGGTGAACAACCACCCTGGGCAACTCCAGTGGATGAAGAAATTTTTGCCAAATGGCAAAAGAAAGCTGAAGAAGAATGGTTTAATGAGGATTTTGATTATTTTGCTTGGTTTATTGGTCTGAATTCGGATATTCCTCGAGGTACAGGATATGAAATTGGTAGAAGAATAGTGGCGGAATATCTTGAAAAATATCCTAATAAAAAACCATCGACTTTATTTATGTCACCATCCAGTGATTTTTTATCAGATAATAATTAAAAAAGGGTATTTGTAGCTATATGAAAAAACAAGTTATATTTAAAATCATTATTGCAATTTTTCCGATTTTATTCATTTTAACTTTTGAATTGGCATTTCGACTATTCAATCTATTTCCACAGATTCCACTTTTTATTCAGGATATAAATCAAAATAGAATTACATTAAATTCAACTGTTGGTGAACGATATTTCAATAAAAAGAGCATTCCGGTTCCCAATATATATCCACAAACTTTTTCCTATAAAAAATCCGATGACACATTCCGCATATTTTGTTTGGGAGGTTCAACTACAGCTGGTTTTCCTTATGAAATGACAGTGCCTTTTCCGCAGCAATTGAAATTCATGCTGGAACATGATTATCCAGAGAAAAAGTTCGAGGTGATCAATCTTGGGCTTTCGGCAGTCAATAGTTTTACTGTGTTGGATTGGATCCCTGAAGTTGTGAAGCAGGAACCTGATTTAGTTATTATATACATGGGACATAATGAATTTTATGGGGCATATGGAGCCGCTTCTTCTATTTCTTTAGGGAATAGTGGAAGGCTTTCACGATTTATGCTGAAAATGCAGAAAGTTCGCTTGTACAATGGCATGAAGTCTTTGGCCAATTCCTTCCGTCCTGATAATTCCAACATGGATGTCACATTAATGGAAAAAATAGTGAAAGACCGCAATATTCCTATTGATTCAAAACTACGGGATGTTACCTATAAAAACTATGCAGATAATTTAGAAATCATCCTCGCTAAACTTAAGAAAAAGGAAATTCCCGTTGTAATGGGTAACCTTGTAAGTAATCTACAAGACCAATCTCCATTAGATCAAAATGATGAAATATTTAAAAATGCAGAGACATTAGAAGATTTTATCAAAGCCAAAGATCAGGATGAAATTCCTTTCCGTGCTCCATCACAAATTAATTCTATAATTAAAGAAAAATCCAGAAAACATGGTGTGAATTATGTGAATTTGGATCAGGAATTTAAAAATAAATCCACGGATGGAATTCCCGGAGACAAGTTCTTCTGTGACCATCTTCATCCAAATCCTGTTGGATATCATCTGATGGCAAAGGGATTTTATAATCAAATAATTAAAAAGAATATCATCGTCAAACCAGTCAAACAAAATCTTGGCAATAATCCGTTATTTGTAACTAAATTGGATTGGGAAATTGGTGGTTTACGTGTTTTTAAACTGGAGCAGAAGTGGCCTTTTTACAATAATGAAGCACAATATTCAGGTTATAAAATTTTAGATAATCAGAAGGTTTTGGAAATTGCTGAGGAGTTTCTGTTTCAACATCATATCTGGGGAAAATCACATAGTGATCTGGCAGAATATTATGAAGGTATTGGAGAAAATTATCTCGCAAGTAAAGAATATGAAGCCGTTTTATCTATGTATCCTGAAAAACTTGATTATCACCTTAAACTCATTGATAATGCAAAAAAATCTAACCAATGGAAACTTCTGGAAACTCATGCAACTAAAGCGTTGACATTAACTTCTGTAAAAGGTATGCTGTATTATAATATTGCCCAATCTCAACGGAATCAGGGGAAAATTGAATCGGCATTTGGAAATCTACAAAAGTCACTGGATTCCAAAGAAATATCTAGAGATAATCTTGCTTATATTTTTTATTTAAAAGCGTTAATATTATCTGATATTAGACAATTTGATGAAGCTAGGAAAATTTTGGAGGTGATTATTCAGGAAGACCCAGATTTTGCAGCAGCCAAAATACTCTTAAATCAAATTAACAAATAGTGATTGAATTTACTTTAATCATCTTGTAAGTTCGATTCTCATAAAAAACAAGAGGGAGACTATGAAAAAATTAATTCTATCATTATTAATGTTTTATATTTTTGTAATTGCACAAGAAACGACATATATAATCCAACAAAACATTCACTACTACCCAGAGAAAATAAACCAGTCAGATTCTTACATCGATCAGCAATGTATTCTGGATGTTTTTTATCCTGAAAATGTAAATGATTTTCCAACATTGATATGGTTTCATGGTGGTGGATTGACAGGCGGAGACAAACATATCCCTGAACGATTAAAGGGACAAGAAATCGCAGTTATCGCTGTGAAATATAGACTTTATCCCAAAATCAAGTGTCCAGTTTATATTGAAGATGCAGCCGCTGCTGTTGCCTGGGCTTTCAAAAATATAGAGATGTATGGTGGAGATGCTGACAAAATTTTTATCAGTGGACATTCCGCTGGTGGATATCTTGCTAGCATGGTTGGATTGGATAAATCCTATCTGGCAAAGCATGATATTGATGCTGATAAAATCGCTGGCTTGATTCCCTTGAGCGGTCACACCATTACACATTTTACTGTGAGACAAGAAATGGGAATTGACGGTAAACAACCGATTATTGATGAGTTTGCACCACTCTATCATGTTCGAGAAGATGCGCCGCCATTACTACTGATCACAGGTGATCGTGAGTTGGAATTACTTGGCCGCTATGAAGAAAATGCTTACATGATGCGGATGATGAAAGTTGCAGGACATAAAGATACAAGAATTATGGAAATGGACGGATATGATCATGGGATGGTTGAACCGGCATTGTCATTGATATTGAAAGAAATTTGGCGAATTGTAGATAAAAACAAAGAGTAGATTATGATAATTTTTAGTTTAAAAATACCATGGTTTCATTAATGAAAGTTTTAATTATTAAATGTTTCATTGTAATGATTGTAATTTCTCAATTTTTATATTCCCAAAATATAAAAGCAAGGCAAGTCACTAGCACAATAGATATTGATGGAATTCTAAATGAAGAGTCATGGTGTAATGCAGAAATTCTAGATGAATTTTTTCAATTTGAACCTGAAAATGGTTTGCCATCACAGATGAAAACAGAAGTAAAAGTTATTTACAATAGAGAAATGATTTACTTTGGGGTTATCTGTTTTGATTCTGATCCATCAAAAATCACAGCAAAAATTACAAAAAGAGATGGAAATGTAGTTCAGGATGATGCCGTTGGAATTATGCTTGATACTTTTAATGATAAAAATAATGGATATGTTTTTTTACTTAATCCTCTGGGTACACAAAAAGAGGGTAAGATCGCTGATAATGGACGAACTGAAGATTATACATGGGATGAGACCTGGTATTCTTCAACAAAAATAACAGCGACTGGCTGGATTGCGGAAATTGGAATTCCATTTAAATCTTTGAAATTTAAAACAAGTGACACATTCTGGGGAGCAAATTTTGGACGACGGGTTTCAAGGTTAAACGAATCAAGTTTTACCAGCAGGAATTTGACCAGTATTATGCGGGTTTCACAGTTTGGCAAATTAACCTCATTGAAATTGGATAATGTAAAACGCAAAACTTATAATGTAATTCCTTATGTTCAGACACAACTTTCAGAAGATGAAAAGCCAGAATATGATACTGGTTTGGATATTCGGTACAATCCTGTATCAAATTTTGGAATTGATTTTACCATAAATCCTGATTTTGCTACAGTGGAAGCTGATGTGGAACAGGTTAATCTCACCAGATTTGAAATGAGCTACTCAGAAAAAAGGCCCTTTTTTCTTGAAGGGAATGAAAATTATTCTACAAGAGTAAAGCAATTTTATTCCCGCAGGATCGGTGAAATTCCCTGGGGAATGAAGGTAAATGGAAAATTTGGGAAGTGGAAGCTTAATGGATTAACAACACAATCCGATCCATCTACTGCCGGTGCTAACATCAAGACTGGAGACAAAGCTCTCTATTCTGTTTTTAGAGTTAATCGGGAATTCAGGAGAGGATCAACCGTAGGATTAATCGGAGTGAATAGAAATTATGATAATATTAACTCCGGGTCTGTTGGACTGGTCGCAACTGTTTTTGCCAATGATGTTTTGGGGATGACTTCACAAGTTATTCGGTCTCATGGTACAGAAAATAAAAGTGTATGGACTGGATTTGTAAGACCTGCATATGACTCAAAGTTTTCACATTTTCATATTCGATTATCTCATTTTGGTAAAGGTATCAAAGAAAATATGAATGAAACAGGATTCATCAGACATGATGACAGGAATGAATTTGACACCAATATTAGTCGAACTTTTTGGATCAATTCCGGATTTTTGGATGCAATTGAGACCAATGCAAATTATAATCAATATTGGAGTCTTGCCGGAAAATTGCGGAGTTACGAAGGAAGATATAATGCTGAATTTCAATTCCTCAAAAAGTGGGAGTATGAAATTGCCTTCAGAAATGACTTTAAAGCTAAGTATGATCCTTATTTTGAAAAGGATTTTTATAATAATGTTTTGACAAATGAGATTAGTTATGACTCAAAAAATAAATTAAGAATTAATGCAGAATATTCATTAGGTAAAAATTATGGTCAGGAAATGGAGCAGGTAGAAGCGGGGATAGAATTAAAAATCCTTGAGGGGTGGAATGCTGAGTATGCCATTGAACGGTATTGGCTTAACCCAGCAGATCAGGATGATAACAACCTGATTCATATTTTCAGAAGTAGTTATTATGTCAATAAAGATCTATATTTGAAAGCCTTTTATCAGACTAAGAATAGTTATTTTGGAGACTGGTATAACCCTGAGTTTGAAATGCTTCGGAAATCTGTTCAGTTTGTTTTTGTCTGGAGATTTTTACCTCCCTTTGGTTCCATTCAGATTGCATATCAGGAAGGAACAGCAAAACATACTGATGTTGAAGGGAAAGCAAGAACACTATTCACAAAATTTTCCTGGGTGTTTTGAAATATTATACCAATAAAATTCTTGACATCATCAAGTGTAAATATTAATTTGCGCAATCGATTGTTTTAATGATAATCCTTGTTTTATAATTATAAATTCATAAAGGTATAAATATCATAAACTGACCGAATCAATAGACACATTTTTGATAATGAAGTAAAGACTGATTTATACAAATTTCAGTAATAATATAGGTGAGGCAGGTTTATATAAAAATAAGTTCATGGGGAAATAATTAAGTCCATGATAAGTTTTCAAATTGTCCGCAAATAATAAAGGAGTTAGATAGATGAGTATTGTGGTAATTGGAAGTTCCAATACTGACATGATAATTAAAATGCCTAGAATTCCAAAGCCTGGAGAAACAATTCTTGGTGGAAAATTTAATACTGCTGCTGGTGGTAAAGGCGCAAATCAGGCTGTTGCAGCTGCGCGTGCTGGAGGTGATGTTACCTTTGTTGCCAGAGTAGGCAATGATATGTTTGGACAGCAGGCAATCAATGGTTTTAAAAAAGATGGTATTAATGTCAAAAATGTTGTGACTGATACTAATGAACCATCGGGTGTGGCTTTGATTTTTGTTGACGAAAAAGGTGAAAATAGTATTGCTGTTGCTTCTGGAGCAAATGCTGAACTATCTGTTGAAGATGTGAATAATGCCATGAAAGAGATACAGTCTGCAAAAGTTGTTCTGATGCAATTAGAAACTCCGATTGAAACAATCAGAGCAGGCGCCAAAATAGCTAAAAATAAAGGTGTAAAAGTTATTCTGAATCCTGCTCCGGCTCAAAAACTGGATGATGAGCTTTTATCATTACTGGATATTCTGACACCGAATGAATCAGAAGCAGAATTGTTAACAGGAATTGAAGTTTTCGATATACAGAGTGCAAAAAAAGCAGGATTAGCCTTGCTTGAAAAAGGGCTTGAAACTGTTATAATCACTCTTGGTAGTCAAGGTGCATTGCTTGTGACAAAATCTGATTCTGATTTAATCAAAGGATACGAAGTGGAAGCAATTGATACAACGGCAGCAGGAGATACGTTTAATGGAACACTCGCAGTTGGCCTTGCTGATAATAAAAATTTAAAAGAAGCAATAAAATTTGCAAATGCAGCAGGTGCATTATCTGTTACAAAACTAGGTGCACAACCTTCTGCACCTGTAAAAAAGGATATTATTACCTTATTGGAGAGAATTTAATATGAAACAAATTTTAATGATTTTTATTCTATCGATCTTTATATTACAAATTATCACTTGCAACACTCAACCATCAGAAACCCTAAAAGATCCGAATTTTTTATATAAAAATTATAAACAAAAGCCGGGTGATATAGCAATATCCCGCTCAGAATATGCCGAAAAAATTTATGGATTCTGGCTGGCTCAAAACATAGCAAACTGGACTGGCTTGATCACTGAAATGGATAAAATTGGAGGAGAAGGCAAAGATGGTAAAGCAGCGGGTTTTTACACCCGTGAAGATTGGGGAAAGCCGGATCAGCCAAATTTTTGGAATACCAATAAGTTTTCTGATACTATAGATTTTCTTTATGAAGAGGAAGGTGGAATCTGGGGGGCAGATGATGATACCGATATTGAATATATGTATCAACATTTGTTATATACCCATCAGACTCCAATTCTAACAGGTATGCAAATCAAAGATGGTTGGCTGAAGCACATTAAGGTTGAAGAAGAAAATTATCTATGGGTATCTAATCAGCGTGCCTTTGATCTGATGAGAAAAGGTGTTTTACCACCAGAAACAAGTGATCCTGTAAAAAATCCCGACTATGATATGATAGATGCACAATTAACCACAGAAATATTTGGACTTTTTGCACCGGGGAATCCCGAATTTGCTTTGAAAATGGCTAATTTACCAATCAGAACTACTGCCAGAGAAAATGCAGCCTGGATTGCAGAATTTTATGTGATTATGCATTCCCTGGCATCTCAAGTTGATGAAGAATTATGTATGAAAGAAAAGTTATTCTGGATGGCGGAAGAAGCACGATTGCATTTGCCTGAAGATTCATATTCGGCAAAAATGTATGATTTTGTGAAAGGTAAATATGAATCCGGAGCAACCTGGGAAGAAGCACGGGACGCTCTTCATGAGAAATACCAGGTTAATCAGGACGATGGATATAAATGGTCAACGGAAGATAAATCATGTAATGGATGCTTTGCTGCTGGGATCAATTTTGGAGCCAGTATTGTAAGTCTGCTGTATGGTGAAGGTGACCTGAAAGAAACTATTAAAATCGGTGTACTATGTGGCTGGGATTCTGACAATCCAACAGCAACCTGGGGTGGACTGATTGGATTCATGATTGGCAGGGAAGGTGTTGAAAAAGCCTTTGGTCAGAAGTTCGCTGACAAGTTTAATATCCATCGTACAAGAATTGGTTTTCCAAATAATGGTATTGATACTTTTGATAATATGGCAAAAATAGGTGTTTTTATCACGGATAGAGTTGTGCAGGAACATCTTGATGGTGGCGTGGACTTGAAAAAGGATGTCTGGTATATACCGATGAAATAAAATTATTCGAAATCAGACTATTACCCTCAAAAATAGTTTAATATTTTTGAGGGTTTTTACTTTCCAATGGAATTGGTTTTATTTCTTAAGATTGACTATTTTTTAATCGAAAGAATTCCTCGTAGGCTCTGCCTCGGGGTAAAGAGGAAAGTATGAAAACCTAAGGTTTTCAATACACTTTGAAAAAGTGTATCT
>Ga0070729_10003221_pt1 | contig 19397 bp, 16 predicted proteins | sample tdDd472_FD_66725 | JGI IMG/M metagenome (GOLD analysis project Ga0070729, IMG submission 66725) | Marine sediment microbial communities from the Atlantic coast under amendment with organic carbon and nitrate - tdDd47.2 | ecosystem: Environmental > Aquatic > Marine > Coastal > Sediment | place... | reverse complement strand
GGATTCACATATTTTTCATGATTTCCGTTTAAGCAGCATAAATGCAGGAATACTGAAGCCGGTGCTACTGAAGCACCTTCGGCATAATGAAGAAACGATTCAAAAGTAGGGAATCCATCATGATGAATATCATAAATCATCGACTTCGCGAAGTTGTTAAACAGGTCGAGCGGGATATTGTAATCCGAGATGGCACCAACAACTTCTTCCAGGTCAGGATCATCAACCAGTTTTCCCTGCAAACACTCAATCCAATCCTGAACCTGATCGGTGAAAAGGGTTTTATCGCAATCGTCCAGTACATTTATATCGGCTTTACGGTCATCTATCATGTCGTCAATTTTCCGCATAAACCGATAACAAACTTTAGCTGCATCATAGCGATCTTTCTCCCAAAAAGCAGCAGCAATAAGAATATTCGGGTGCTTCTTCAATTGGTCAAACTGAATGCCAGACAATATTTCCTGTGGATTGAAATTATTTTTTTGCATTGCTATTTATTACAAAATTGAAACACTTTTTGTGACGTTAACTTTGCCGATAAAAGTACCATGGGGATTCCGTTTCCCGGATGTGTACTTCCACCAACGAAAAATAAATTTTTGTATTTTCTATGCTGATTATGAGGCCGCATGTATCCCATTTGCGTCAATTTATGGCTCAGGCTCCCAAACACCGAACCGTAGGTAATGTTGAACAGACTTTCCCATGTTTTGGGATTATAACAGGTTTCAAACTTGATGTGCTCCTCAAAATCATTCAATCCTTCTTCCTTAAGTCTGGTAATTACTGAGGTTCTTGCTATATTTTTCAACGCATTCCAATCCTGATTATCATTTTCTTCGTATCGACCAACCGGAACGATAACTGAAATTGAATCCTGGTTTTCGGGAGCAACAGTTCCATCTTCCCTTGATGGAGCATGGACATAAAAACTAACATCCGTAGGGAGTTTCTTTTGTTTGAATACAGCCTGGATATTCTCCCGATAATCGTTCGATACAAACACATTGTGCTGTTCAAACTCAGGATAGGTCTTATCCATGGCAAAATGAAAAATAAAAGCCGAACAGGTGTAATCAAGCTTTTTAATTTTTTTGGCAGCACCTTTATCAGGTAAAAGGTTATCATAAACAAAGGGTACATCGGCATTGGCAATTACCAGGTCAGCATTTTCGGTTTCGCCGTTTTCAAACTGAACGCCACTGGTTCTTTTTCCTTCAACCAGTAGTTTATTTACAGGTCTGTTAAAAACAAATTCAACTCCATTTTCCTTTGCTATTGAAATCAAGTTTTCTACGATCCGGTACATCCCTCCCCTTGGAAACCACACTCCATCGGTTAACTCCAGGAAGGGGAGCATGGCAAAAATAGCTGAAGATTCGAAAGGATTTTGGCCTACATAAATATTTTGGAATGTAAAAACCACCCTCAAAAACTCACTTTCGAAGTATTTTGCTGTGTGGCTGTAATGATTATTAAATGCTTTGAGTTTGAAAAGCAGCAATAGGTTTTTGAGGTTGAAAAATTCAAGCGCATGGGTGTAATTGCGATCAATAATGTGCTTCATCGAAAGCTTGTAAGTTTGAAAGCTTTCGGACATGTACTTTAAAAACTTTTCGTAGCTGCCTGCTTCAACCGATTCGAGTTGTTGCTGCATTTTGGTAAGATCAGAAGAAAACAGAACCTGCTGATCGCCATAAAATTTTATGCTGTAGATCGGATCCATACGGATCAGTTCAAGCTCTTTAAACAGGTCTTTTCCAAACGATTTCCAGGTTTTCTCATAAATGTCAGTCATCATCAGCAGGGTTGCACCAACATCAAATCGATGACCATCTTTTGTAAAATTGCTGCAACGGCCTCCAGGGTAGTTGTTTTTTTCGACAATCTTTACTTTAAAACCTTTACGGGCAAGGTGGATGGCTGTGGCAATGCCACCAATCCCTGCACCTATAACGATAACATTTTTATGCATACTTGTTGGACATGTTTTATCTGTCAGAAGTTACAAAGCTAAAATATGATTTACATAATTCAAATATTGTAAGAATAAGTTTCCTTAAATGATCTGGTTATAAATAGCAGATTTCTGAACTGTTGTCGTCATGAATGACAAAATATATTGAAATGGGTTGCACCGTTTTTTGTTTAATTTTACCGCATCCAAATCCTTAAACATTTGCATATGCCAATTCATTCCAAACAATTAATTGTATTGTTTTTAATTTTACTTTTCTCGATACATGGATTTGCTCAAAACGATTCGATTACAACAATAAGCGTAAAAGTTATCGATTTGCGAAACAACGATGGCAAGGTTGGGGTAACCTTGTTTAATTCTGATGAAGGTTTCCCGTCGGAATACGAGAATGCCATTGATAAAAAGTATGTTGAGATCAATAATAAAACGGCCGAAACTATTTTTGAAAATGTGCCTCAAGGCACATATGCAATAGCCGTTTACCATGATGAGGATGAAGACGGGGAAATTGAAACCAGCTTCATTGGCATTCCACGAGAGGGTGTTGGCAGTTCCAATAATCCAAAATCAAGAATGGGGCCTCCCAGGTACAGGGATTGTGTGTTTGATACCAGGCAAATACAGGACCTGGAAATTGTGATGAAATACTTTTAATGGGGTTGGGAAAAGTGTGAGTATTCCAGTTTTTCACCCTGTATATTTTTCTCCATAATATTTTAACTTGGTAAACCTGATAGTCTTGCCAGCCATGAACCCTTTTTGAAGTATATTGTTTATAAGTTTTGATGATCACCGGGTAAACTGCCTGTATTTTAGAGGTCAGGTGAAGTTGATCGCAGTAATTTTCTTCACACATGACAATTGGTTTTTTTTCATAAGCATGTAAATATTAATATTTCAAGTAAAAAATAAGCTTTAGATTTATTTAAAACTTCAAATTTTCATTAAACTTAATTTCTGTTGAATACCATTGTACAACCAACTGTAGCAAAAGATCGTATTGTTTTTCTGGATATTCTCCGGGGATTTGCTCTGGTAGGGATTTTATTTGCCAATATTTTGAGCTGGAGTGGGCTGAAGTTCTTGCCATTTATCGATTTTATTGCCCTGGGGAACTTTGAATCAGACACCTTTTATTATCAGTTATTGAAGTTCTTCGTCGACACAAAGTTTTATACTATTTTTTCAGTACTGTTTGGGGTGGGTTTTTACATGCAGTTAAGCAAACAACGGGATAACTCGGGCTTTGTGAATATGTATTTCAGGAGACTCTTCCTGCTCTTAATCATCGGCCTTTTACATTCGTTTATTTGGTCGGGCGATATACTTACTCTTTACGCGCTGATGGGAATGGTTTTATTAATTATTCGGGATGTTCCCGGTAAAAGATTATTGCCGCTGGCATTATTGCTCTATTTTTTCCCTGTTTTATTGGACATCATTTATATGTACTCCTTTAGCGCCAGCCTGCCAGTAAAAGAGGCAACTGCATTGAAGATATATCCCGACATGTCTCCAACGGAGGTTGTTTCCGGGTTTCGGTCGAGCCACTTTATAGCCGTATTGAAGACCAACTTTCATAACCTGGTTTGGCGATGGTATGACTTCATACCTACGGGACGTCCATTCAAAGTTCTGGGCTTGTTTCTGCTGGGATCTTATTTATACCATATTCAGTTTTTCACTAAGCATGCCTTAAAATGGAAGTACCTTTTCATTTTTGTAGTATTAGGTTTTGGATTTACCGGCCTGGCCATTTTGATGGACAGCCATATTGCTTCCTTTTCAAGAACCTGGAATGATATCCTTGACAGGCTGGTTCATGAAATTGGACAGGTAAGTTTGAGCTTAGCATACATTTGCATACTTGCAAAGTTGGTTGAAAGGTTTTCGAAGTTTTTTGCTTTTCAATGGCTGAAAAATTATGGGCGGATGTCGTTGACTTCTTATCTTGGACATACCTTTTTTGGGATATTGGTATTTTATCCGATTATTGCATTTGGCTATTTTGGTATGCTTACGCTCGAAACCACCTTCTGGATTGCATGGGCAATTTTAATCGTCCAGATTTTAATAAGCAATCTTTGGTTTTTAGCCTTTAAGTTTGGTCCGGTCGAATGGCTCTGGCGTTGCGCCACTTACAAAACATGGATTCCCATCCGGAACCTGAAATCATAATTTTATGTAAATTGTAGTAATGTATTATTACTAATTTCTTGATGAATTCCCCACTCTTCTGTTTCAACAAAGTTCGATTTGAAGTCCGCCTTATTGATACTAGAGTAGCTCAGTTAACGTAAATTACACAGCCTCTTTTATCTGTTTTATCATTGCATTGCCCTTTTAGCTTGGATCTGCATATGGATTTATAAAACAATTTGACTGAAGGAAAACCTAATTTGAATATCTTTGACAGGCAAAATACACGTTAATTAAGCCTTATTTTTTATCTGCAATTAAATCAATATTATGAAAAAATATCTCCTAGTTTTATTGTTGCCAATGCTGATTTTGAGTTGCCAGAGAGAAGCGCAAACAATTTACATAGATGAAATGGACCTGAGTAAGATGGAGATTGGATGGGGTGAAAACCAGATCAATAAAAGTGTTGAGGGAAATCCATTGACCATTGCCGGCCAGCTTTTCGAAAGGGGTGTGGGTACTCATGCCGTAAGTAAAATGATGATCGATTTGCATGGCAAAGGGAAAGTGTTTTCGGCTATGGCCGGTGTTGACGATGAAAGCGGCGAACGGGCAACGGTGGAATTTTTTGTGTTTGGCGATGGGGAAATCCTCTGGCAAAGCGGCCTGGTGAAAAAGGGCGATCATGCCAGGTCAGTGGAAGTTGACCTGAAGGGCGTAGATAAAATGGCTCTCTATATTTCGGATGGTGGTGATTTCATCCATTGGGATCATGTGGATTGGGCAGATGCTTTGATTGAATATTTTGGAGAAACGCCGAAGGCAGTAGGTACAGTTATAACGGAATCTTATATTTTAACCCCACCTGTTCCGGAAACTCCCCGAATCAACTATCCACGTGTTTTTGGTGCCAGCGCCAAAAAACCTTTCCTTTTCAGGCTACCTGTTACGGGTGAGCGGCCGATGAAGTTTACTGCTGAAGGGTTACCCTCCGGACTTAAACTTGATGCAACTACCGGGATCATAACTGGAAAAGCATTGAAAATAGGAACCTATGATGTGGATGTTACTGCTGAAAATGCTAAAGGGAAGGATCAAAAAAAACTCAAGCTTTACATTGGATTAAAACTCTCGTTAACTCCTCCTATGGGATGGAACAGCTGGAATTGCTGGGGCTTGAGTGTAGACCAGGAAAAGGTGAAATCTGCTGCCGATGCATTTGTTGCCTCCGGCCTGGCCGACCATGGTTGGACTTACATCAATATTGATGATGGCTGGGAAGCAGCTGAAAGAACAAAAGAGGGTGAATTGCTATCCAACGAAAAATTCCCCGACATGAAAGCCCTTGCAGATGATGTGCATGCTTACGGACTCAAATTAGGGATTTATTCCTCACCGGGCCCAAAAACCTGTGGCGGTTACCTGGGGACATGGGAACACGAGTTACAGGATGCCCGTACATGGGCGTCATGGGGAATCGACTACCTGAAATATGACTGGTGCTCTTACGGAAATATTGCCACCGATCGCAGTCCTGGTGAATTACAAAAGCCTTATATGATCATGCGCAAATGCCTGGATATGGTAGACCGCGATATCATTTACAGCCTCTGCCAATATGGTATGGGCGAGGTTTGGACCTGGGGTGCAGATGTGGGTGGAAACCTGTGGCGTACCACTGGTGATATAACCGATAGCTGGGCAAGTATGGCTGGTATTGGCTTCAGCGAGGATAAATCTTCACCTTATGCCAACCCCGGTCATTGGAATGATCCTGATATGCTGGTGGTCGGGCAGGTAGGATGGGGCCCGAACTTGCATCAATCGAAACTTACTCCCGACGAACAATACACCCATATCAGCTTGTGGTCCATGCTGGCCGCACCATTGTTGTTAGGATGTGACCTGGCACAACTCGACGATTTCACCCTTAACCTCCTTACAAACGATGAGGTAATTGCAGTAAACCAGGATCCTATGGGTAAACAAGCTGTAAAAGTAATGGAAGAGGATGGTATGCAGGTCTGGAAAAAAGAACTTCAGGATGGAAGTATTGCAGTAGGTATGTTTTTTACAGGCACCAATTCCCCTGAAGAAGCCATTGTTTGGACTGGAGAAATTAAAACAATGAAAATTGCTATAAACTGGCAACAACTAGGAATTAACGGCAAGCACCAAATCCGTGACCTTTGGAGACAAAAGGATTTAGGAATATTTGATTCTGCCTTTGAAACCGAAGTAAATTATCACGGAGTGGTGATGGTGACGATCAGTAAAGCTGATTAGTTTTTTTCCAACTGGTGCAATTCAAAAAATTAAATCTGGAGGAATTAGTCTTTAAGATGAAGTTCACTTTTAATAAAATCGATTTCGATTAGCGAAAACCTGTTTAAAAAGCTCATCCCGAGTATTACACCACTGCTTTCCAATCCCATCGATTTGGTAATTTCTAATCCCGGACTTAGCAGGAAATGACAATCGTTGAATTCGTTCGGGCCAATACTTATTTGAGGCAGATTGATTTCATTAGCTTTTACTTCTTTACCACTGATCCCTGACGTTCCTGTGGTTCCGTTTATGGTAAATTTTATGTTATTCTTTTCGGCAAACCCACTCGACATAATTGACCTTCCTGCACCTGTATCCAGGAGGAAATTAACAGGAACGCCCTGAATTTCACCTTTAGTAAATAATAAACCGGCGGCTGGGAAAAGGGAGATACTGTGGTCATAGGATTCCTGTTTGTTTCTATCCTCGCTTATAAACCGAATCATTCCACTGTTTTCGTTCGGATGTTCAATTTGTATTTTCTTACCCATTTTCAAAATATCCTGGCCAATGATTCCGATGATATCGAGTTTATCGAGAAAATCAGGGAAGGTTTTCATCACACTCATTTCAACATTTTGGAACAGCATATCACCCAACTGAAAAGTGGAAAGATTGGCAACACCCATAAAATTCTCGTCCGATACATTCCCGGTAGCTCCTTCCATTTTGCCTTCCGAAACAGAAATCCCTTCAAATGAATGCGCCTCGGCTTTCAATTCAGTGATTTCGGTATGATCGGGAAGTGCGCTGTGTTTGATGACCAAACCGCCTGATGCCCCGGTATCTAGAATAAACTTCCCTTTTTTACCATCAGGTAGCGTTGCTTCCACTACCATCCAGTTTTCCGCTTTAGTAAACTGTACACTCCCATTGATGAAGATCGACTGTTCCAAAACAGAAGTTTCCAGTGTGATGCTATAGTCTCCGGGCTGCATGGGTATCATACCTCCAAAAAGATCAATCACAGGGCCAGTGTCAGGAGTAATTATATCATATCTCTCAACCAAATATGCCTGCTTTTCGACCTTGCCTGAAACTATATTTACTCTGATTCGAAATCTTTTTAACTCCTCGTAAGAAACGGATGGAAATATTTTTTCTTTCCCATCCACCGACCTGATCGAAATAGTCAAACTATTTTCCCTGTTTGCCGCGATAATGGTTCCCTTACGGTCACTCACTCTGGTCAGGCTTGCTGCCTTGCCTTTGCTCAATGGAAGGATAAAGGTGATGATTTCGGGATCTGTAAACTCTATTGTTTGATTCCCAGGAATGATGGTTTTTTCAAATACTATCTCAGTCCCTTTTTCTTTAAGAAAGAAAAGTGGTATCCCGGTATCAACGTTATTTTGGGCAAACGAAGGCAATATGACAATGATGGCATATGCTAAAAGGAGGAAGGTGATTACATTGCTAAACTTATTCAACATGATTTTTTTTCGATCAAAATTAGGCAAGTTCTACTACCGGAAATGTTAAGGTCAGGTTAAATTTGGTTAATAAAAAGTTAAGGAGGAGGAATTTACTGAAGTTGTTGGTCTGTCGTGGGGGAACCATCAAAATGTTAAACTCAAAATTCTAACCTTAAACTTACATATTAAATTACTCAATTCTCAACAATATTGAATCGATTGAATTACACAGTTTAAACGTCATTTCAATTTATCGTTATGAAAGCTTAATTGAAACACTAATTTGCTAATAGATTTTACTCCCCTCAATTTTATAATTTAACCTCATCAGTTGAAATTGAAAAATAAAACTTCAATGATAAACGATCAGAATCTCGTTTTAATAAAATTCATAAAACCATGAAAAACAGTACGTATAACCTTAATTTCTATTGTTAAATATATGTAAAAAATTGCTTTCCGGCAATTATTGGTTGTATATTTCAATTTTATTCAAGTTTTAAAACCAATATAGGAGATGTAAACAATGGTAAAATATTTTACTTTTTTAGTCGCGATATTTTTTTTTGGATTAGTAACAATAGCCCAGGAATGGCAGCAAACTGCTACGACACCAGAGGGGGGAGGCTTAACCGAAATTGTTGTAATTCCAACAAGCAATCATATCTTTGTTACAACAGCATCCTTTAACTGGCCCAACGGGGATGATGGCGGAGTTAGGCGTTCAACAGACGATGGTGATACATGGGAAAATGTATATGATGCTTACATTGGCAGGACAATAACAGCTGGTGCCGACGGAAATCTTTATGCCAGTATTTGGCCCTACCCACAAGATGAAGGCTTATATCGTTCAACCGATAATGGGAACACCTGGCAGCTACTTGTTTCGGTTCCATCCGGGAACAATATTTTTTCGATAGCGATAAGTACATCCACAAACCCTCATAGCATTTTTGCCGGTACCCGGCAGGGAGTTTACAGGTCGACAGATAACGGAACAACCTGGAACTATGCAAATTCAGGAATTCCAGCAGACTCCTGGGTCAGAGATATTGAAGTGGATTCTAGTGGAATGGTGGTTGCGGCAACTACAAATGGATTATATACTTCGGAAGACAATGGAGGTATTTGGGAACATGCTACCGGTGCAGGTATTGAAGATGCAACGATCACTAAAATAATTTTTGATTACCCTTTTGATGGGAAGGATGGCAACACCAGGTTATTAGGAGGATCTGAAGATGGAAATATTTATGAGGCCTTCAGGGAAAGTAGATACCTGACTGCGGCACTGCTTGCCATTTTTGATGATGTTGAGATGTCAGGTTTGTGGATAGGCTACCTTGGGTCTGAAAATAAAAAGATGCATAATGTTTCACAATTCCCGCAGGGTACCCAGCCTGGTGGCTTCAGCCATTCTGTGGATAATGGCGCCAAATGGCAACAAAATAATGCTGGCTTGCCGGGAACTACAGTACCTGCATCGGCACTTTCGGGTAGCTCAACAGAAACACAAGTAAACTTAAAAATAGGGCTGTTTCAAAATATGAATGGCGGCGCTAAAGTGTTTAAAATATTTTACGACTGGTCTACAATCCTGGATATTGAAGATCATGGATTGAATGCTTCTCAAGGCTTAACTCTTGATCAGAATAATCCCAATCCTTTTAGGCAAACCACAATAATTTCGTTTACATTGAAAAACTCCGGTAACACAAGCCTGGAAGTATTTTCATCTGACGGGCGTCTTGTAAAAACACTCTTGGATGGCTGGCAAACTCAAGGTGAACATCAGTTTACTTTTCATGCTGATGATTTGGAAGATGGTATTTACCACTACGTGATTAAATCACAGGAACAGACTGAAGTCCGGAAGATGATCATTGTAAAATGAAACAGAAATTTACTAATTCAAAACGCAGAACATCGAACTCCAATCGCTAAACGCCGAACGCTAAACTCCCAACGCTAAACTCCCAACGCTAAACTCCCAACGCTAAACTCCCAACGCTAAACTCCCAACGCTTTCAACTCTTCCCCATAGTCAAACTGCAGATCTTCGTGAAGGCTGCCGATGGTTTTTTTGATTTTTTGAATTTGCCGGATATAGATATTCTGAAGGGCTACACTGTGGTTCATCGAAATACTAGAATTTTTGAGGCATTTGCAAAAATGAAGCAGTAACTCAACTTCAGTTTGTTTATGTTTGGAATAACGGATAAATTTATTGGTGGTTCGTACTATTTTACGGATACTTTTCTTTGCAAAATAGATGTTGCTCTGGTTGATTTCCTCAAACTGCTGATCCATTTCCTTTTTAATGGATTCGATATAAGCCTGTTCATCCTGGATTTCAAAAAGCAGGTAGGTGAGCAACTCCTTGTTTTCCTTTTTAAAACGGGCAAGGCGCAGGCATATCTCAAGCAATTCGCCCTGGGTGCGCTGCTTCATTTCCTGTTTGAGGTGAGTGATGGGGGCGGGTTTCATTTATTTACAAAGTATGCTGCCAAAGATAATTATTTTACGCGGCATAAATCAATACGCCCACAATCTCAAACCAATAATCTCGTAATGATAAAGAAAGATTGATAGGCCAACAAGCGTGGATGAAACAATGATAAGGTAAGCATTCTCAAACCTGTTCTTGATTTTCGTGTGATTACCGAAACAAATTTTCCAAAAACCAATTACCGAAAACAAGGGTAAAAGCAATGAAAAAATAAATACGCTGAAGCTCAACATGGTAATTTTGCCTGCATTGTGGTAGTCGCCAAACCAAAGTGCAAGAGAATACAAACAACCCACGAGCGAGATAATGGCTAGTAAAGGAAACACACGTGGTAGGAACGGACTTGGTTGAATTTGTCGTTGTCTTACTTTTATAATAAACCTTCCAGTCGACCACAATAGAAAATACATAACAAATGAAATGACAATGGCGATGCAGAACAAAAGAAAAACAAGATGAAACTGAGATTTCCAGGCTGCATCCTTTACATAGAAGTTTTTCCCCTTAAGGCTAAACATCATTTTACCTTCTGAATTTTTGTAAAAATATATGGTCTCCCGTACTTCATCAACTCTTTTGTAAGCATTACCATTTACAAGTATCAATGCCTGACTGTCGCCTTGAAATTCTTGAATAAACAGCGTGTCGTTTTGATGATAGATTTTTTGGCCACTCAGGAAATAATTGGGGAACCTGTCCAAACTGATGCCATAATCGAATTGGGAATAGTAGCCGATAATGTCGCCTGCTTCAAACTTATTAGCGGTAAATGCATCGGGTTCATCTTGGATATCGTTATCAATTTTAAGGGAAGACACAACTTTTTTCACCAGTTGCCAGAAATAATCAGAATTTTTATTGATCAGAACAACAATCCCTACCCCTGATTCGGGATGTATCAGGAAAACAGATTTGAAATCGGGCAAGCCCCCACCATGTCCAAAAAACCTGTGGCCATTCACAATAAAAGTGCTGAAACCAGCGCCATATCCGGCTTTAAAACCTTCACGGGCAAGAAGAGAAGACGATGGAAAAAACATCCGGTTTAAAGTTGTGGAATCGATGACAGGTGCATTGTTATAAAATCCATTGCTCAATAACATCTGAACAAAGCGGGCTAAGTCTGTAATATTCATATTAAGCCCTCCTGAAAGCCGCATCATGACCTGGATAAATTCAAGGGGGAACCCTTCGTTGGTATATCCCCTGGCAAATAAAGTTTCATTCTCGATGGATCGTTCATAAGTGGCTGATGTCGCCCCGATGATATCAAAAACGTTGTTTTTAAGATAAACTTCAAATGGCTGTCCCGTAACTTTTTCGATGATGAGCGCCAGCATCGAAAAGGCGTCATTGGAGTATGAGCATAATTCCCCGGGTTGCCATTGCACATTTCTTGATTTTGGATTCTTTGCAAAAATTTCTTCCAACGGGAGTTGTTGGTTGTCCGTGATGTTATATCCTTCATTAAAATGAACATCATCAATACCCGATGTATGCTCCAGGAGATGAATGATCCTTACCGGAGATTCCGCCTCCCATTTGTTTTCCATCTCAATTTCAGGCAGTATTATTTTTACAGGGTCGTCCAGCTTAATTTTCCCCGCTTCGGCCAGTTGCACCACTGCTATAGCTAAAAATGATTTTGAGATAGAACCGATCCTGAAAATGGTTTCTTTCGTAACCTTTGCGTTTTCCTTAACATTTGCATACCCGTAAGTATCAATACTGACGCCTTCTATATTGATGATGGCTATGGCAGCACCGGGAATATCGTATTTTTCAATCAACTCCTGAATTTGCAAATCCAGCGAATCCATCTGCCAGGACTGCACTCCAAGAAGCGTTAAAGAACCGAATGTTAATTGGATAAAAATGACCAATCGAAATATAGCCCTGTAGTTCATATTTTTTTATTGGTTGGATAATATGGGTCGGGCATGTCTCGGAAATGTCATTTGGCTACAATATTGGCTTTTGTAATCCGAAACGCCACGAATACTATTATGACGCTTCAAAGCAGGTGGAAGTTACTAAAAAACATCTCTTCAACTGAGATATTTTATTTTGCGTAATTGGTATAAGATTAATAAAAATTCCTTTACCTTCTCAATAATAACTACGGGTTTTTCGACCTGTACTTTGCCGGCAGCGGGGATAACAATAAACTGACCTATGAAATTCCAGAGTTGTATTTTTCAAGTTGATTTATGGAACCGAACAAGAAAACAAAATAAAAGCCCACACATTGGCGGGCTTCATTAAATTTTCACTAGAATGTGAAATTCTGAATTCTTAATTCACATCCACCGTCTCCGTTAAATCCTGGCCAAGAACATTTCCTTCTGTTCCGTGAATGGTGTTGGATTTAGCAGTAACCCCAAGTTTATCACCGGTTTGTGGTTCATCTTCATAAATCAGGGTGATTAATGCTTTACTTTCACCTGCAGTGTGTTGCGCTGTGTAAGTGGCAGACACTGTGTCGGCCGAAGTAAAGGACAACTCAAAACTGCTGGCATCAAGATTTCCGGTTTGATCAGCATTTCGGTAAACACCCTGGTTAAAAGTAACAGTTACAACCGTGTTATCTGCAGAAAGTACAACACTTGAATATTCAACTGCTAATGCAGGATCATCATCTTTTTTACAGGCCGAAAAGCCTAACAGAACTACTGCAAAGAGCAGTGCAATCATTTTTACATGTTTCATCTTACTTAATTTTTAAGGTTATAATTAGTTAATAATGTTTTAGTTTCATTTTAAGTATGCAAATTTGTGAATCTTTTTTAAAATGTCAATAAAAATTTGTTGGTAAAACTCTTATCAGAAGTGTCTGTAATTTAATTGTGTCTTTTGTTATGCCCTTATTCCGGCACCTGGCTACTGAATATTCTATTCGGTAACCAAAAAATATCTTTGTCCACATTATCTATCTGTGTATCGCAATTGTAATCGCCGGGGTGGTAAACGTTGCTTCCGGCTTTTATTTCCCATGTCTGCAGTATATCAACTGTGTTGATGTTGCCGTCCGCATTACCATCACCTGAAACCAGGCCATAAACACCTTCCTTCAGCACTTTGTATCCGGCTATACCTCCGTGAACTCTATTGGCATTGGAAGTAAAATCATAGGAATAAACATCTCCACCTGCATTTTCAAGCGCTACAGATGTCATCACTCCAAGGTGGTTCCTGTGCCGGATTACAAGGTATATGCTGTCGGATACAGGTAGATTAAACGATAACAGATTGGTTCCACTGGTGTCGACAATTGCACCATTTTGTTTTAAAAAGGCTGCCCTTCTTGCTATGATCGTGCCTGCATTGGCCTGGGATGTTGAGGGAGCATCACGCAATTCCACCAATATCCAATCGACCATATCGACATCCGGGATTGTAGTAACCTGCTCTTCGCCCGGATAATTGAAGGGTGGTGTGTTGTAGGGCTGATCCAGGGGAAGCAAAGTATTCAGTGAGGCATTCATGTCTTCTCCATTGAACGGGCCTTCAAGAAAAAGCTTTATGTTCAACTTAATTTCTTTCATTACCGGATCATATAAAAGGGAGTCTGCCTTGTAATAATCAGGAATACCATAACCCAGTAGCATGTTGGGCGTATTGGCTAAAGATGCACTTTGTCTTATAGCATCCATAATCTCGGTATTTCGTTTTGTGGGATTTGCCTGCCACAGGCACGCGACCATGCCGGCAGTAATGGGAGATGAAAAGGATGTGCCACTACCACTGACAACGTTACCTGAATAAGCACTAACAATTGCACTGCCTGATCCCTGGGCAACAACATCTGGTTTCACCCGGCCATCGGCGGTGGGGCCAATTGAACTGAAAGAGGCATAATTCCCTTCAGAGTTTACCGCACCAATGCTAAATACACTATCGCCATCAGCAGGAGCGCCAATATAAAGCCAGGCACTATTCCCTGAATTTCCTGCACTGTTTACAACGATCATTCCTTTACTGGCTGCCAGGTCGGCTGCGATGGTAATCGGTGTGGTGTTTCCATCCATATCCTGGTAAGTATGATCATGCGATGGGTCGTCAAAAGTAGTATAGCCCAGCGAGGAGTTGATGACATCTGCTCCCACACTGTCTGCAAATTCAGCAGCCGAAGCCCAGTTCAATTCCTCGATCAGGTATTCTGTTGGGCCATATTCAGAGCGCAAAAGCCAGTAATTAGCTTTTGGTGCAGTTCCGACCATCTCACCGGGCAGGTTTGCCCCCATGGTTGACAGCACTTTCGTGCCATGTGTATGCGAATCGAAAATATCCGGGTTTATCGGATCGGCAAAATCCTTGTATCCCAATATCTGATTGTTGATCCAAAGTGAATCGAAGGCGGATAAATCATCTGCATTTAAAAAACCTGCATCAAGGATTGCAATGGTCATATCTTTCCCGTCAAATCCAAGGTCATGCAAAGGGATGCCGTTGAGCATGTTAATCTGGTTCCAGGCCTGTCCGTAATCATAACCCTGTCCGGAAGTATTGCCCCTGAGTATTTCTTTGTCAGGTATTTCGTTTTCAGATTCATTTTTGAAAAAAGGTTTTTCTTTTTGATCTCCCGGTATAATTTGGTTACTGCTTATTTTATCAACAACTTTTACAAATGGCAGTGCATCAATAGCAACAATAACAGAAGGGTCTTCGGTATAAATTGTAACTGAATTAAACCATTTGGAAACATTCAGCAAGGTGGCACCAGTATTAGCAACGGAATCGATATAGGCTGAGATTACCGGAAGGTCGTTTTCTACCACTGGAATTTCATGTGCAGTTCTTCTGTCGATGGCTTGCTGCGATAAAAATGCTTCAGGATTATTTACAGAATAGGGAGAATTATTTTTATCGGTAAATTTTACCCAATATTTATCTGGGGCTACCTGGGCCTGGCAAATGCTTGAAAAGAATAAAGCTACCAATAGTATATAAAGTTTTCGCATCGGGTCTAGTTTTGGATTCATGCAAATATAGTTTATAAATAAATAGTTCAACATCTACTCTTTCATCAAGTCAAAAGGCAGAACATGCCCCAACTCAATTTTATCAGGGCTTACATGCGCCATTACCGGAATTATTTCCACACCATGTTCGAAGGCTTCCAGGAGCTTATCTGAATAGGCCGGATCGATATCCCAGGCTGGGCCGAATATTTCCACATCTGTGCGTTGAATGATGTACAGCATCACAGCCCGCATCCCTTGTCGGCGGACTTCCATCAGTTCATTCAAGTGTTTAAAGCCTCGGTCGGTTTTGGCGTCTGGGAAACGGGCATAATTTCCCAATTTCATCGTTACATTTTTTACCTCGACGAAACATTTTTCAGATTCATTTTCTGCGAAAATATCAATGCGGCTGTTGCCAAATTTTACCTCCCTGCGAATGTAGGTATATCCACGCAGACTGAAGATTGAGTTGTTGGACAGGGCTTCGAATGCAAGTTTGTTGGGGATGCTGGTGTTCACACCAATCCAGCTGCCATCAATTTTTATCATTTCCCAGGTGAATTTGGTTTTTCGATTGGGATCAGAAGCCCGACTAAGGTAAACTTCAGCGCCCTCTTCCAGGCAGGTTTTCATTGTGCCTGAGTTGGTGCAATGCGCAAGAACAGTGGTTCCATCATCGAGCTTGATGTCAGCGAGGAATCTTTTATAACGCCGGATCAGACACCCGTGAATTAGTTTGTTTTCAAAAATCATTGAAAGTGTTATTGATTAAAAGTTCAGCTGAATTATAAACACTTTGAACTCAGAAGGTCGAACACATTTATCTTGTTTCATCTTCCATCTTTCCCTTCAGAGGTTCGAGCAGGTACTCCAATCCGTTCAGCCGTATTTCGTACATGGTGTTGAGCATCATACCCAACTTCCCTCCGGGAAAACCCTTCCTGTGGTACCAGACCAGGTAATGTTCCGGAATATTGCAGATTTTCCTGCCTTTAAATTTTCCAAAAGGCATCTCTTCGGTGGTTAGCTTTTTCAGGATATCGAAATCGGGTGATTCAATCATTTTTCAATTTAAAAAATCCAAACTCAAAAAACTAATATTAAAAGCCCGCACAACTTACACAGGTAGAACTTCCCGGCATTACCATCATACGGCCAAAAGGAATTGGATTGCTACATTTCCGACATTTCCCAAACTCAGGGTTATCAATATTTTCGATAGAGAAAAGGATCGTTCTCATTTCGTTTTCCGAAGTTCGCAGCGTTGCCTCATTTACGCTTTTATTGTTAATGGCATCCATCCGGCTTACCCTTCCGATGGAATCTTCAGGTGGGATGGGTTTGGTGAGTTCCCTGAGAGTAGCGATCTTTCTCTCCAGTTTGTCTTTTGCCTTAACCAGCCTATCAAACACCTGCTGCTTTTCTTTATCCGTCATAAAATATATTGATTTGCTTTTTGAGTTCCTGTTCAATTTGTAAGTTGCAAAAATAATAGAATTGAATTGCCAACAAATTTTAACTGATTACACTTTAGGTGGTTTCCGCGATTCCTTAATTTCCGAACGTTTCAATTTCTCTTCCAAACGCTTTTTTCGAGCATGGTTCGGCAATTTTGTCCTCTTGCGTACTTTAGCCGGCCTCAGGGCTTTGTCGATTATTTTATAAAAATGTTCAACTGCACTTTCCTTATTCTTGATTTGTGACCTGGAGGATTGAGATACAATAATCAAAATCCCTTTGTTGTTGATCTTATTCTTGAGTTTATCAAGCAGAATTTCCTTATCTTGATCACTTAGAATGCATGAATTGAGGATATCAAAACGCAGTTCAACTTTTGTGTTGACCTTGTTCACATGTTGCCCACCCGGCCCGCTGCTACGTGAAGTTCGAAAAATAAACTCGGTGTCGAATATTCGTTCCATAATTGTGTTTAGTTCACCAATAGATAACACTTGAGCGAATCAAATATTCTTCAGACTTAAAAAGTAGATGAATAAAAGGGAATGGTAGCAATAGAATTCAAATAGAATGAACAGTCCAATATTATTTGCTGCCGCAATTGGTTTCCTTTCCTACACAGGATTTGGAACTGGGACAACTTTTTCCACAGCCTCCGGAAACCACTTTGGTGGCTGCCGCTGATAATGCAGTTGCATCGGGCAAGTCGTTGTACCTGCTGGTAATCTGGCCCTGCTGATTTAATACGACAATCATCGGTAAGGGCATTCCTTCTCTGTAACCAGTTTTGGTCAGAAATGAGGCTTCGTTCTCATCATTTTGATCAACAGAAACCACATTTGCTTTTATTTTAGCATCACTGTTACTTTCTTCAATAACCTTCAACCAATTGTTATTTACTTCCTTGTCTTCCGAAGGGATAAATACATAAGTGGGTTTACCATCTGCTCTGGCCTCAATAACCTGGTTGTAGCAGCAACTGGGGACATAGGCTGCAAGCCTTTCGGCACTTACCCTGCCCGGAACTACTCCGCCCATAACTGATCCGTTAGCTGAAATGATGAGAACATAGGGTAGCGTAAACCTGTTGAGATTATACTTCTGAACCAGATCGGAGTTTTCTTCCAATTCACGGTTTACCTGGCCAACAACAGTCTGGTAGCTTAATTCGGCTGTTTCGGTGGCAAGAGATAACGCTTCGTCGAGGTTATTTCCTTCGTTGTCGGTAACAACAAGAATGGCATTTTTACCTGATTCGCTAGCTTTGCTTATTTCCTTATTCAAATTCTTTTTGATCACCTTTACCTTCCCGGTTGGAGCGTCGCCGGCATATGAAAGAATGCAAAATACAAGGATGAAAGAAATGGTGAAGAAATAAATTTTCGTTTTCATTTGTTTTAGGATTAAGATTAACTCACAAAAGTACAATACTTTCGAGTTGTTTTGATCAACAATTTGCATGATGTTCATCAATGGAAAAGCAGCTTATGTCAATGAGGTTTGTAATTAAGCAATAGCTTTATTATAAAAGCAAAGCAGGCTGCTTACACGAAGGTAAGCAGCCTGCTACAAAATTTGGAGGATTAAAAAACTTTAAATTATTTTAATGGTTTTAGAAGCGAAAACCGATTTCAATTTCCCATTGGTTCATGCTTAGCTCGATTTGTTGTGCCGGATCGAAAGGATTGGTGCCGGAAACCGAATTAGCAAGTGCATGGGTAATGGCCAGGTTAAGGTCGTGTTCGCCAAACGCTCTTGTTACACCAAGTGAAATATGGCTATCGTTTACAGCAGGTGCAAGCATGTTAAACATAACCTCTGATTCCTGTATGGGGTTTTTTCCATAAGAGTAACCTGCCCTGAATTGCCAGTTTTCAACCTGTCTGAATTCTGCACCAATTTTAAAGATGAGCATGTCTTCCCAACCAAAGCCGGCACCATTTTCATCGCCCAGTGGTACAAAATTCGGATTTGGCATATAAGCATCTTCCGGTGATGTCATTTCCGGATTGGGTACAAATGGAACCATTTGAGACGCAACCATTGGATTTGCTACTGATTTAACCTGGCTGTACATGATTTGCTTTACATCAAGCAAAAGCGTAAAGTCTTCAGTGAAATCGTAAGATACACCTGCTGTCCAGTTTGCTGGAATGTCAAATCCGCCTTCTTCTGCAAATAAGCCTTTGTACTCATCAAATTTGCTCATTTTGATCTTCGGCTGAAATGATGCTCCCAACCTGAATCCGGTAAACAATTCTCCCTGGTAGCCAATCCTGAATCCAACTCCTGTAGAACTGACACTTCCGTTGTTGGTAACATATGCACTGCGGTCGACCGGCATGCCCGGCATTCCAGCAGAACCCATGTCTCTGAATGCTTCCAATCCTTTAGCCTCAAAGGTTTGGTATGCAAAAACAGGCGATATACCTATGCTATGTTTTTCACCGATTTGACGAGCGTAAGTCAGCGATAAAAACATTTGTGTAATATTTACACCGGTTGGCTGGCTCACATTCGCCATTGGATTTGGAAAACCATTTGGCATGGGATTCCCAAAGGAATTGATGATTTCACTGTAATAGGTTCTAGTA